>Ga0181536_10000229_pt1 | contig 65248 bp, 54 predicted proteins | sample PEATcosm2014_Bin_41_FD_121105 | JGI IMG/M metagenome (GOLD analysis project Ga0181536, IMG submission 121105) | Peatland microbial communities from MTU Mesocosm Facility, Houghton, MI, USA - PEATcosm2014_Bin17_60_metaG | ecosystem: Environmental > Terrestrial > Soil > Wetlands > Peat | place...
ATCGAGAACGCCCCGGCCACCAGGCCGGCCAGACCGGCCAGGCGCACCAGCGAGCCGGTCGGGTGCGCCCCGGCCACCCCCAAGATGAGCGAGACGTTGGTGACCAGCCCGTCGCTGATGCCGAAGACCGCGGCACGCGCCCCGCCGCCCTGCACGTCTCGGTGGTGGTGGTCGCGGGGCTCCCACGCCGGGGTGGTCATGGCACCGAGCGTAGCGACCCCTCCCGCCAACCGGGGCCTGGCAGAATCCCCCGGTGGCCCGTCACCGCTGGATCGACAAGTCCCAGCCCCAGACGCTCCAGGGCGCGGTCCTCTTCTCCTACCTGAGCGCCGCCCTCGCCCTGCTCAGCTTCCTCGCCCTTCGGTCCGCGCTCTCCTTGGTGCTCGTGCTGCTCGCCGTCACCGCCTACGGGATCGCCAACGAGCGCCGCTGGGCCTATTGGGCGGCGGTCGCGCTCGCCTGCCTGTTCTTGGTGGTCCAGGTCGTCGCCTTCTTCTTCGGCGGCGGCTTCGGCGGCCTCCTCTCGCTCGTCTTCGCCGGGCTGCTGGTGGCGCTGCTCCTGCACCCCGAGAGCCGCCACTACGAGAGGATCTGGTTCCACTGACCGGGCCCGGCGGCCCGGTTTGGGGGGGCCGGGCCCGGCTGATCTAACGTGCGGGGGGCACCCGGGGCTGCCCGGCGCGGCGCCGGGCGCGGCCCCCGCCCACCGCCTGCGGGCGACCCGGGCACCGTCCGGGACAGCGAGCAACGACAGACCCAGGAGCGAGAGATGACCACCACCGTCCACGGCGCAGAAGAGTTCCACACCCTGGTGGGGACGCACCTGGGCTACAGCGAATGGCAGGTCATCGACCAAGACCGGGTCAACCTGTTCGCCGACGCCACCGGCGACCACCAGTGGATCCACGTCGACCCCGAGCGGGCCAAGAGCGGGCCGTTCGGAGGGGCCATCGCCCACGGCTACCTCACCCTCTCGCTCGCCCCGACCCTGCTCGGCCAGGTCCTCACGGTCGAGGGGATGGCCTTCGGGGTCAACTACGGGTGCAACAAGGTCCGGTTCCCCGCCCCGGTCCCGGTCGGCTCGCAGATCCGGCTCGGCGCCACCGTGGCCGGGGTCGAGGACGTCGAGGGCGGGGTGCAGGTCACCATCGACCTCACCTTCGAGGTCAAGGACGCGCCCAAGCCCTCCTGCGTGGCGCAGGTGGTCTACCGCTACTACCGGTAGCCGCACGGACTCGGCGGTGCAGCACCGGCGGAGAGAGGGACACGAGGCCGAACTTCCGAGCGGCGAGGAGAAGACCGAGCGGGTCCGCTCGATGTTCGACGCCATCGCCCCCCGCTACGACCTGGTCAACCGGGTCATGACCCTCGGCCTCGACCAGGGGTGGCGGCGGGCGGCGGTCTCGTCGCTCTCCCTGCCGGAGGGCTCGGTCGTCCTCGACCTCGCCTGCGGCACCGGCGACCTCTCCGCCCTGTCCGCCGCCGCCGGCTACCGCACCGTGGGGGCCGACATGAGCGCCGGCATGCTGGCCGCCAACCGGCGCCGCACGCCGCTGGTGCGCTGCGACGCCGCCTGCCTGCCGCTGGCCACCGGGTCGGTCGACGGGGTCCTCTGCGGCTACGCGCTGCGCAACTTCACCGACCTCGCCGGCTCGCTCGGCGAGGCCGCCCGGGTCGTCCGCCCGGGCGGGCGCATCGCCATCTTGGAGGTGGCCACCCCTGACGCACGGCTGCTGCGCGCCGGCCACCGGCTGTGGTTCGAGCGGGTGGTGCCGGTCCTGGGCGGCCTGCTCTCGGACCGCGACGCCTACCGCTACCTCCCGGCGTCGGTGGCCTACCTCCCCGACGAGGCCGGGCTGCGCCGGCTCCTCCTCGACGCCGGCTTCTCGGCCGTCGGCCGGCGGCTCCTCCACGGCGGGCTGAGCCAGCTGCTCACGGCCACCCGCAGCGGGCGCGTTGAGGGAGGGGGCCGGTGAGCGGCGGCACGGCGGGCCCCACCTCGTTCGCCGCCGTCTCGGTCCCGCTCCCCGACGGCTCGGTCGACCCCCACCTCCTGGCCGCCGCCGAGGGCATCCTCTTCGCCGACGGCCGGACCTCTTTGGCCGGCCTGGGCACCGCCGCCGTCTTGGACCTCCCCTCGGGGCTGGAGGACCCGGCCGCGCTCGACGGCGCCCAGCGCTGGCTCGGCGCGCTGTCCCACGGGTCGCGCGCCTCGTGGGAGGGGCCGGCGGTGCGGGCGTTCGGCGCCCTCCCCTTCGACCGGGGCGCGCCGGGGCGGCTGGTGGTGCCCGAGGTCACCGTCGGCCGTGACGCCGTCGGGCGGTGCTGGGCCACGGTGGTGGCCGCCGGCCCGGCCGGTCCCGCCCCCGCCCGCCTCGAAACCCTCGGCGCCGAGCTGGCCGAGGCCACCCGGCGCGCCGCCGCCGGCGCGCCGGCGCCCACCGACGGCGCCCCGTCGGTGGTCGACCTCCCCCCGGGCGAGGACTACGCCCGGGCCGTCGAGACCGCCTTGGAGAGGATGGCGGCCGGGGCGCTGCGCAAGGTGGTGCTGGCCCGTTCCCTCGAGGCGCGCTTCGAGCGTCCGGTCACAGTGGCGGCGGTCGTCGGCCGCCTCCACGACCAGGAGCCGTCGTGCACCATCTTCGCCTTCCCCGACGACGCCGACGGTTTCGCCGACGGCCGGTTCTTCGGCGCCTCCCCCGAGCTGCTCGTGCGCCGAGAGGGCTCCCACGTGACCTGCCATCCCCTGGCCGGCACCGTCGGGCTCGTCCCGGGACGGGGCGCCGGGGCGGCCGACGAGGCGGCGATCCGCCGGTTCCTCGCCTCGGAGAAGGACCGGGTCGAGCACCGCCTGGTGGTCGAGGCCATCGTCGACGCCCTGGCCCCGCGCTGCTCGGCCCTGTCGGTGCCCGTCTCCCCCTCGCTGGTGCGGCTGCGCACCGTCGCCCACCTCGGCACCCTGGTCGAGGGCACCCTCTCGGGCGGCGCCGACGGGGGTGCCCCGTCGGTCCTCCAGCTGCTGGCCGAGCTCCACCCCACCCCGGCGGTCGGCGGGGTGCCGCGCGCCGCGGCCCTGGCGCTCATCTCCGAGCTCGAGCCGGCCGGCCGGGGCCGCTGGGCCGGCCCGGTGGGATGGGTCGACGCCGCCGGGGACGGGGCCTGGGTGATCGGCATCCGCTCGGCGTCGGTGCGGGGGCGGACGGCGCTCCTCACCGCCGGGGCCGGGATCGTGCCGGGGTCCGACCCCCGGGCCGAGCTCGAGGAGACGACGGTGAAGCTGGCCCCGCTCCTCGAGGCCCTCTCCCCCGGCGCCGGCGAGCGCCGTTAGGGGCGGAGGGTCGCCGCGGGCCGGCGGCGGGCCGGCGCGTGGCCACCGGGCCCGGCCGGCGGGCCGTCGGCGGCCGTCGGGGCCAGCGGGAGCTCGACGGTGAAGACGGAGCCCTCCCCCGGCGACGACGAGACCCGGGCCCGGCCGCCCAGCGCCTCGGCGATGGCCCGCACGATCGACAGCCCCAGCCCCGTGCCCTGCCCGGTGCGCGAGGCGTCGCCCCTGTAGAAGCGGTCGAAGACCCGCGCCGCCTGGGCCGGCTCCATGCCCGGGCCCCGGTCGGCGACCCGCACCACCCCCATCCCCGCCTCGGCCGTAACGGTCACCGTCACCGGGCTGGTGGCGGGGGTGTGGGTGAGGGCGTTGCGCACCAGGTTGTGGACGACCTGGGCCAGGCGGTCGGGGTCGCCGAGCACCACCACCGGGCCGCGCACCGCCAGCTCGATCGGGCGGGCGGGGTCGGCGGCCAGGGCGTCGTCGACGGCGTCCCGGCTCACGCGGTGCAGCGGCACGGGGACCCGCTCGAGCGGGCGGCCCTGGTCGAGCCGGGCGAGGAGCAGCAGGTCGTCGACGAGGCCGCCCATGCGGTCCACCTCGTGCTCGATCCGGGCCAGCGCCCGCCGCCGGCCCTCCTCGTCGGAGTAGGCGCCCTTGCGCACGAGCTCGGCATACCCGCGCACCGAGGTGAGCGGGGTGCGCAGCTCGTGGGAGGCGTCGGCCACGAACTGGCGCAGGCGGGCCTCGGAGGCCGACTTCTCACCGAACGCCGCCTCGATCTGGGCCAGCATCGTGTTGAGGGCGGCGCCCAGCCGGCCCACCTCGCTGCCGTCGGCCGCGCCCTCGACCCGCTGGGCCAGGTCTCCCGAGGCGATGGCTCCGGCCGTGGTCGCCATGGCGTCGAGCGGCCGCAGCCCGCGCCGGACCGTCCACAGCGCCAGCGCGCAGAGGGCGGCCACCACCGCCAGCGAGACGAGCAGCTCGATGCGCAAGAGGGAGCCGAGCGTGTCCTTCGTCGGGTTGAGCGAGACGGCGGTGATGAGGGTGCCCTCGGGCACGCTCAGGGCCTGGGCGCGGTAGAGGGCGCCCGAGCCGGCCGGGCCGCCCACGTCGAACCCGTCGGGGCTCGGGCGGTAGGGGCCTTGGTCGCGGCCGTAGATGTGGGGGGCGGGCAGGACCTGGGCCCGCAGCGACCGGGGCAGGACCGGCTCGGGGTCGGGATGGTCCGGGGAGCCCGACGGCAGGGCCAGGTCCACCTTGGCGTCGCGCCCGAGCACGAGCAGGTAGACGTCGGGCGACACCCGCTCGTCCAGCCCCTGGGTCGTGGGGGTGCGGCCGGTGCGGGCCGCGTAGACGAGGTAGCGGTCGGCCAGGAGCTGGTTGGAGTCGATCTGGGCGTCGAGCCGCCCGTAGAGGAAGGAGCGCAGCGACGTGTAGGTCACCACATCGGCCACCGCCAGGCCGACGGCCAGCAGGACGGCCATCGTGAGGGTGAGACGGCGGTGGAGGTTCAACTCGCTCCCGGGGGCAGGCGCAGGCTGTAGCCGACCCGCCGCACGGTGTGGATGAGCGGCGGGTCGAACTCGTCGACCTTCTTGCGCAGGTAGCTGATGTAGGTCTCGACGATGTTCCCGTCGCCGGCGAAGCCGTAGTCCCAGACGTGGTCGAGGATCTCGGACTTCGACACCACCCGGCGGGCGTTCTCGAGCAGGTACTCGAGCAGATTGAACTCGGTGGCCGTCAGCTCGATCGGGACGCCGTTGCGCCACACCTCGTGGGTGTCGACGTTCATCACCAGGTCGGCGAAGGTGAGCTCGGTCCCGCCGCTGTCGTCGAGCCCGCTGCGCCGCAGCACGGCCCGGAGCCGGGCCACCAGCTCGTCGAGGCTGAACGGCTTGGTCACGTAGTCGTCGGCGAGCGAGAGCCCCGAGACCTTGTCCTCGGTGGCGTCGCGGGCCGTCAGGAACACCACCGGCACCCGGTCCCCCACCTCGCGCAGCCGACGGCAGACGTCGATGCCCCCCATGTCCGGCAGCATCACGTCGAGCAGCACCAGGTCCGGCCGGTTGGCCCGCAGCGACGCCATGGCCTCGGACCCCGTGGCCGCCACGTCGACCGAGAACCCCTCGAAGCGCAGCGCCGTCGACAGGAGGTCCGTGATGTACGGCTCGTCGTCGACCACCAGGATCCGACCGCCCTCGGCGGCCGCGCCGCCACCGGCGGAGGGCGGCACCGACCCGGGCGTCATGGCCCAATGATCGCAGAGTTCTGCGACCAGGGGCCCCCGGGGCGGCTCAGGTGGCGCCGACCTTTTCCGCCCCCCTCCCCCCGACGAGGCGCCCGAGGGCCCGCCACGCCCGGCCCAGCCCCCACCAGGTCACCAGCCCCAGGGCCTCGACGACGATGGCCGAGGACATCTTGGACTCCCCGGCCACCCGGTCGACGAAGCGGATGGGCACCTCGGTGATGGGGGCGCCGGCCTGCTTGGCCCGGTAGGTCATCTCGATCTGGAAGCCGTAGCCCTCGGCCCGGATCTGCTCGAGGTCGAGCCGGCGCAGCACCGTGGCGGCGTAGGCCCGGAAGCCGGCCGTGGAGTCGGCGACCCCGAGGCCCAGGACGGCCGAGGCGTAGCGGTTGCCGCCCCACGACAACAGGTGCCGGCTCCACGACCAGTTGGGGATCGAGCCCCCCGGCACGTAGCGAGAGCCGATGGAGACCTCGTAGCCCTTCGACAACGGCGCCACCAGGCCGGCCAGGGCCGCCGGGTCGTGGGAGAAGTCGGCGTCCATCTCCACGCACGCCTCGTACCCGCGCTCGAGCCCCCAGGCGAAGCCGGCCCGGTAGGCGCTGCCCAACCCGGACTTGGCCTCCCGGCGCAGCACGTGGACGTCCCCCAGCTCCCCGCAGACCGCGTCGACCAGGTCGGCCGTGCCGTCGGGGCTGCCGTCGTCGACGACCAGGACGCCCGCCTCGGGGAGGGCCTCATGTATTGCTCGCAGCATCCGTTGGATGTTCTCGGCCTCGTTGTAGGTCGGGACGACCACCAGGACTCGCATGGGGCGGCAGCTTAGGAGACGCCCGGCGGAGCCCCCGCCTCGGCCGGTCCCGCCCCGGCCCCTATCCCCGGGCCCCGGCGGACCTCCCGCGCCACCACCTGGACGGCCCCGCCCACCGGGATGCCGATCAAGGCGCCCACGAAGGTCCCCAGGCCGCTGCCGATCCTGCTGCCCAGCGTGGCCCCGACCAGCACGGCGAGCAGCACCCACAGGGCGTTCAGCCGCACCGTGCGGCTCATGATCACCGGGTTCAGCAGGTGGTTCTCGATCTGCTGGTAGACGAGGAAGACGACGAGGGCGACCACGGCGGCCGGCAGCGAGTGGAAGGCGGCGATGATCACCACCGGCACCCCGGCGAGCAGCCCGCCGACCAGCGGCAGGAGGTCGACCAACGCCACCCACAGGCCGAGGAGGAACGGGTAGGGCACCCCGGTGAGCAGCAGGGTGACCAGGATCACCACCCCGGCGATGATCGAGGTGAGGCCGTTGCCCAGCACGTAGCCGGTCACCGAGCGCGACGCCTCCTGGGAGATCCGCTCGATGCGCTCGGCCCGCGCCGGGCCGAACATCCCGAGGAACCCCCGCCGCAGCATCGGCGCCTCCAGCAAGAGGAAGAGCGAGAGCACGGCGATCTCGCCCAGGGCCACCACCGTGGAGAAGGCCGCCTTGCCCAGCGAGAGGGCCTGCGCGGGCTTGAGGCTCTTGGCCACCTCGGCGGCGAGCTTCGGGGCGTTGGTGGCGACCCACTTCTGCAGGTGCAGCCGGACCAGGAGCCGGCCGATCTGCCCGTGGCCGTGCTCGGCCTGGCGGACCAGGGAGGGCAGCTCCTTGGCGAAGTGGGACACGGCGGAGAGGAGCGGGACCGAGAACTCGACCACGATCCAGATGAAGGCGATCACCGCCAGCACGAAGACCATCCCCACCGCCAGCCCCCGGGAGACCCCCGCCCGCTGGACCAGCCGGACGGCCGGGGCGAGGAGGAACGCCACGAAGCCGCCCACCACGGTGTAGAGAATGATGGAGCGCAGGACCCACAAGAGGAGGATGACCAGGGCGTTGAGGTCCAAGATGGCGAACCCCGCCACCAGCGCCGTCACGATCGTGGCCAGCGGCACCCCCCTGGTCCGCGCCGCCGCCGAGAGGCGGCCGCGGTAGGTGTCGTGTTCGGCTTCGTGCGCCGGGGCCGGGCGCTGCGGTCCGGGTGGTGGGGCGCTGGCACCGACCTCGCCGCCGTCGGGCCCCCCGGACATGGCCCCAGCATTGCAGGTCCACGTACGGCGCATGAGAGCATGAAGGGGATGGACGACGAGGCGGGGGCCCGAGTCTCACCGGTGGTCCCCCGGGCGCCCGGGGCGGCCGCCGCCAACGGCTCGGAGGCCGGCGACGAGGGGCCGGGCCTCGGGACGCCCGGCCCCGCCGGCGCCGGTCCGGTCCCCGCCACAGACGGGATCGGGCGGCGCGCCTCGCCCGACGGGAGTGGCGGCCCGCCACGCGTCGGCCACCGCCACCGCGGTGGCCACCGCCCCTGGCTGCCCAAGCAGGTCAAGTGGGCGGTCAGCCTGGTCGCCATCTTCTTCGTGGCCGAGTACCTGCTCCTTCCCGACATCGCCAGCGCCCGCAAGTCGCTCAAGCTGCTCGGCCAGGTCAACATCGTCTGGCTCGTCCTCGGGGTGGTGCTCGAGGGGGTCTCGCTCGCCGCCTACGCCGAGCTGACCCACACCGTGCTCTCGCCGGGGCCGCCCCGCCGCTCGACCCTCTTTCGGGTCAACATGTCCTCGCTGGCGGTGAGCCACGTCCTGCCGGGCGGCACCGCCCCGGGCACCGCCGTCGCCTACCGGCTCCTCATCGACTCCGACGTCTCGGGCAGCACCGCCGCCTTCGGCCTGGCCACCCAGGGAGTGGGCTCCGCGGTGGTCCTGAACGGCATCTTCTGGCTGGCCCTTCTGATCTCGATCCCGCTCACCGGGTACAACCCGCTCTACGGCTTCGCCGCCATTTTCGGGGTGATCCTCATCACGCTGTTCGCCGGGACGATCCTGCTGCTCACCCGGGGGAAGCGCCAGGCCGCCGACCGTCTCGAGCAGATGGCCGGCCACCTCCCGTTCGTGAGGGCCGACGCCGTCTCGTCGCTGGTCCAGAAGGTGGCCGACCGCCTGGAGATCCTGCTGCGCGACCGCCAGCTGCTCATCCACGCCCTGGTCTGGGCGGCGGCCAACTGGCTCTGCGACGCCGCGTCGCTGTGGGTGTTCGTCATCGCCTTCGGCCACGTGGTGTCGCCGATCGACCTCCTCGTCGCCTACGGCCTGGCCAACATCCTGGCCGTCATCCCCATCACCCCCGGGGGCCTGGGGGTGGTCGAGGGCGTGCTCATCCCCACGCTGGTGGGGTTCCACGTGCCCAAGGCCGTCGCCATCCTGGGCGTCCTCTCCTACCGACTCATCAACTTCTGGCTGCCCATCCCCGCCGGCGGCGGCGCCTACCTCTCGCTCCGGTTCGGCCCCCACGCCACGAGCCGTCGGCGGGCGAACGGCAGGGCCGCCGACAGGTGAGCGCCGTGCGGACGGGCCCCGGGCGTCTGCTCCCGGTCAGCCGCCCGCCCGGCGCTCGGAGGGCCGGACCTCGACCTCCCGCCGCCGCCGGGCGCGCTCCAATGCGAGCTCCTTCAGCCGGCGCTGCGAGTTGACGCCCTGGCGGGTGGGGGCCCGGCGCCACCGCTTGTCGGCGCCGAGCGTCCAGGCGTTGGTGTCGTCGGAGAAGACCAGGGTCAGGATCTCGAGCAACCGCGCCTGGAGCTCGGGGTCGCGCACGGGGACCAGCACCTCGATGCGGCGGTCGAGGTTGCGCTCCATGAGGTCGGCCGAGCCGATCAGGAGCCGGAGCGGCAACGACCGTCCGCCCGCCCCGCCGACGGCGCCGTGCGGGACGTCGTCCGCGCCGCCGCCGAAGCGGAAGATGCGCGAGTGCTCGAGGAACTGGCCCACGACGGAACGGACGCGGATCGTCTCGCTCAGCCCGGGGATGCCGGGCCGCAGGCAGCACAGCCCCCGCACGGCCAGGTCGACGGGGACCCCTGCGCACGAGGCGCGGTAGAGGGCGTCGATCATCTCGGGGTCGGTCAGCCCGTTCATCTTCATGACGATGCGCCCCTCGGGCCCGGCGGCCGTCTGCTCCTCGATGAGCTCGAGCACCCGGGGGCGCAACGTGACCGGCGACACCAGGATCTGGCGGTAGCCGGTATGGCGGCTGAACCCGGTCAAGTAGTTGAAGAGGTCGCCCACGTCGGCCCCGATGTCCAGATCGGCGGTGAGCAGGCCCAGGTCCTCGTAGACGCGGGCCGTGCGCGAGTTGTAGTTGCCCGTCCCCACGTGGCAGTAGCGACGGATCCCCTCCTCCTCGCGCCGCAATACCAGGACCGTCTTGGAGTGGGTCTTCAGCCCGACCAGCCCGTAGACGACGTGGACCCCCGCCTCCTCCAGGGCCCGGGCCCAGCCGATGTTGGCCTGCTCGTCGAAGCGGGCCTTCAGCTCCACGATCGCCGCCACCTGCTTGCCCGACTCGGCCGCCCGGATGAGCGAGGCCACGATCGGACTGTCGCCCGAGGTCCGGTAGAGGGTCTGCTTGATGCCGAGCACGTCGGGGTCGTCGGCCGCCTGGGCCACGAACGCCTCCACCGAGGTGGCGAAGGAGTCGTAGGGGTGGTGGACGAGCACGTCGCGCTCGCGCAGCACGGCGAAGAGGTCCATCGGCTCGTTCCCCGCCGTGGCCAGGTGGGGCGGGGTCATCGGCGTCCACGTCTCCTCGTGGAGGTCGGGCCGGTCGAGGGCGTAGACCGCCCACAGCCCCGAGAGGTCGATCGGTGCGTCGACGGTGTAGACCCCGCTCTCACCCACGTCGAGCTCGGCCGCCAGGCGGGCCCGCACCTCGGGGCTCGCCCCCGAGGTGATCTCGAGCCGCACGGCGCTGCCGAACCGCCGGCGGCGCAGCTCCATCTCGACCGCCACCAGGAGGTCGTCCGCCTCGTCCTCCTCCACCGCCAGGTCGGCGTTCCGGGTCACCCGGAAGGCGTCGTGCTCGCCGATGGTCATCCCGGGGAACAGGACGTGGAGGTGGGCGGCGATCACCTGCTCCAAGGGGACGAACCGCTCCCCGTCGGGCATCACCACGAAGCGGGGCAGGACCGGGGGCACCTTCACCCGGGCGATCCGCTGCTCCCCGGTCCCGGGGTCCCCCACCTCGACCAGGAGGTTGAGCGAGAGGTTGGAGATGTAGGGGAAGGGGTGGCCGGGGTCGACCGCCAGGGGGGTGAGCACCGGGAAGATCTGGCGGTGGAAGACGTCCACCAGGTAGGCCCGGTCGTCGTCGTCGAGCGAGGACCAGTCCGACAGCCGCACCCCGGCGTCGGCCAGGGCCGGCACCAGGCGGTCGAGGAAGATCCGGTCCTGGCGGGCCACCAGCTCCTCGACCCGGGCCCGCACCACCCTGAGCTGCTCTCCGGGTCGCAGCCCGTCGATGGAGCGGGTGCGCACCCCCGCCGCCACCTGGTCCTCCAGGCCGGCCACCCGCACCTGGAACAGCTCGTCCAGGAGCTCGGAGAAGATGGCCATGAACTTGATCCGCTCCAAGAGCGGCACCCCGGGGTCGTCGGAGAGGTCGAGCAGGCGCGAGCCGAAGTCCAGGCGGGAGAGCTCCCGGTTGGCGAACCGCTGGTAGCCGAAGCCGGCGATGGTCTCCTGGGCCGACCCCGGCGCCGACCCGTCGGTCGCCGCGCTGTCGGACCCCTCCCCCGCACGGCGCGCCGGTGCGGTGGACGTCAGGGTGGTCTGCTCGATCGTCAAGGGTCTCTCCAGCGTGCGCCGTGATTCCACGCCGATCCTACTACCCGCCACTACGCTCTAGAGCGTGGTCCAGACCGCCTCGCGGCCTCCTGTGCGCAGGCGGGCCCGCACCCACCGGCTACCCCCTTGGCCGCGGGGGGCCAAGCCGCGGCGGCGCACCGAGCTGGGACTCTTGGTCTTCGCCGCGGTCATCACCATCGCCCTCTACGTCGTCGCCGAGCTGGGCGCCAAGAACAAGATCCCGCCCCACCTCGGCCCGATCCTGGCGGTCGTCTTGGGCATCGCCCTCCTCGGGCACGTGGCCAACCGCTGGCTGGTCCCCAACGCCAACGCCGTCGTCCTCCCCCTCGCCACCCTCCTGAACGGCCTGGGCTACGTGGTCATCGTGCGGTGGACACCCCCCGCCGCCAAGGCCCAGGCCACCTGGGCGGTCCTCGGGATGCTCCTCTACGTGGTCGCGCTGCTCGTCGTCCAGCACACCCGCGACCTCGACCGCTACCGCTACCTCCTCCTGCTCGGCGCCGGCCTGCTCCTGGTGTCGCCGCTCCTCCCGGGGATCGGCGTCTCGAGCGCCCTCACCCTCGGCGGCCGGCTCTTCGTCCACCTGGGGCCGATCCAGTTCCAGCCGGTGGAGATCGCCAAGATCATGCTGTGCGTCTTCTTCGCCTCCTACTTCGCCGAGAAGAAGGAGCTCCTGTCGATCCCGACGGCACGGGTGGGGAACCGCCTGGTGCTCGACCCGCGCCCGCTCATCCCGATCCTGGTGGCCTGGGGGCTGGCCATGCTGGTGATCGGGCTGGAGAACGACATCGGCTTCGCCATGCTCATCTTCGCCATGTTCATCGGGCTGCTGTGGATCACCACCGGCCGCTGGAGCTACCTGCTCTTCGGCGTGCTCCTCTTCGCCGGGGGCGCGGCGGCGGCGGCGCGCGTCTTCCCCCAGGTGCACGAGCGGGTCTCGATCTGGCTCGACCCCTGGGCCCAGGCCAGCGGCTCGGGCTTCCAGCTCATCCAGGGCTACTACGCCATGGCCCACGGGGGCGTCGGCGGCGCCGGCCTCGGGCTGGACGCGTTCGCCTCGGACATCCCGTTCCACACGAGCGACATGATCTTCAGCGTCATCGCCGACGAGATGGGGTTCGTCGGGGCGGCCGCCGTGGTCATCGCCTTCGTGCTCTTGGTCGGGGCGGGGCTGCGCATCGCCCAGACCGCCCGCTCGGACTTCTCCAAGCTGGTGGCCACCGGGCTCACGATGCTCGTCGGCTTCCAGGCCTTCTTCATCATGGCCGGGGTGCTGCGGATCCTCCCGTTCACCGGCATCACCCTCCCCTTCGTCGCCTACGGGGGCTCCTCGCTGGTGGCCAACTACGCGCTCATCGCCCTGCTGATGCGCATCTCCGAGGAGGGCACGTCCACCACCGCCGAGCTGGCCATGGGGGTCAGCCACCCCGGCGAGAACCGGTTCGTCGCCGCCAACTGACACCGGGGCCGGGGCGGCCGCCTCCTAACCGTCGGCGGCCACGTCGCCGAACTCGTCGAGCAGCCGGTCGTCGGCCAGCACCGGGGCGGGCACCGGCTGGCGGAGGGCCAGGGTGATCCCGTCGCTGGGCCGGCAGTCGAGCACCTCGCGGCCCCGGGCCGACATGAGGTCGAGCTCGGCCTGGTAGACGGCGCCCCTGCGCCCCACCAGCCGCACGGCCACCACGTCGGCGCCGAGCCGGCCCAGGACCGTGGTGAAGAGCTCGTGGGTGGGCGGCCGGACGCTCCCCAGCCGCCGCAGCGCCTGGGCGATGGCCACCCCCTCGGCCATGCCGACCCGGAAGCAGAGCTGGCGCCGCGGGGGCTCGGCCTCTTGGAGGGTCACCACCGGGTACTGCTCGGGGAGCTCGACGGTGACCCCGAGCACCTCCATCACCCGGAAGCTGGCCGCGCCGTCGCCCACCTCAGCCGGCCCGTCGCCAGTAGACGCTGAGGGCCACCCCGATCCCCAAGAAGAAGCAGACGACGGCGGTCCCGCCGTAGCTGACCAGGGGCAGGGGGATGCCGGTGATGGGCATGATGCCCATGGTCATCCCGGCGTTCTGGAAGGTGCTGAAGGCCACGAAGGTGAAGACCCCGGCGCAGAGCAGCCGCCCGAACGAGTCCCGGGCGAGCTCGCCGATCCGCAGCAGCCGCCACGAGACGACGCCCAAGAGGGCCAGGACCGAGGCGGCCCCCACGAAGCCGAGCTGCTCGCCCACCGCGGTGAAGATGAAGTCGGTCTGCTGCTCGGGCACGTAGCCGAGGTTGGTCTGGGCCCCGTGGAGGAGGCCCGTGCCGAACAGCCCGCCCGAGCCGATGGCCGTCTTGGCCTGCTGGAGGTTGTAGATCTCGGCCTCTTGGGTCTTGGTCAGGTGCTTGGCGTCCTGGTGGAGGAAGCTGGTGATCCGGGTGACCTGGTACTTGTGGAGGAACCCGGCCTCCAGCGCCACCAGCACGGCCGCCACGGCGCCGACCAGGAGCAGGACCAGGATCCGGTTGGGCAGCCCGGCCACCGCCAGCATGACCAGCAGCACGATGGTCATGATCATCGCCGTGCCCAGGTCGGGCTGGACCAGGACGAGGACGATGGGGATGCCGGCCATCACGATGAGCCGGACGACGTCGCCCCACGACAGCCCCTCGCTGCGCCGGGAGCAGTAGGTGGCCACGGCCATGATCAGGGCCAGCACGGCGAATTCGGACGGCTGGAGCTGGAGCGGGCCGAGCTCGAACCACCGTTGGGAGCCTGTGGCGCTCGACCCGATGTGCGGCACCAGCACGACCAGCAGCGACAGGACGGCCGCCCCGTAGAGGAGCATGGCCACCGTCTCGATCCGCCGGTAGTCGATGAAGGCCATGACGGTCATGGCGATCACGCCGAGGACCACCCAGAGCGCCTGGCGCTTCATGTAGGCGGTGGGGCTCTCGCCGGCGGCCTCGAGGAGGCCCCGGGTGGCCGAGTAGACCATGACCACGCCCACGGCCGAGACGGCCAGCGCCGCCGCGATCAGGAGCAGGTCCACCCCCAGCACCCGGCGGTGGGACGGCTGGACTCGGGGGCTCGTGATCACCGGGCGTGCACCGGGGGACAGAATATCGGGCGTGAGCCCCCTCCCCGCCCCGCCCCCCGCCCCCCTCGGCCCCCTGGCCACCTCGGGCGGCGACGCCGGGGGGTGGCTGTACTCCCTGCTCACCCAGGCCGGCGTCTCGCCGCACACCGCCCACTCGGTCAACGACTTCGTCGTGCGCCCGCTCGGCGTGGTGCTGATCGTGGTGGTGGCCGCCCTCCTCGCCCACTACGGGGCCCGGGCCATCCGACGGGTCCTCGGCCGGGTCGCCCAGCAGGCGGCGGGGCGGGGCCACGAGGGCCGGGCCGGGCCCCGGGCGGTCACCGTGGTGGCCCTCATGGGGAACCTCTGGCGCCTCGTGGTGGTGTTGGTGGCCATCGCCCTCATCTTGGGGATGCTGGGCATCGACCTCACCCCGCTGCTCGCCAGCGCCACCATCATCGGCGCCACCATCGGCTTCGGCGCGCAGTCGCTCGTGCGCGACTACCTCTCGGGGATCCTCCTCACCATGGAGGACCAGTTCGGCATCGGCGACATGATCACCGTGGGCGGGGCCACCGGGGTGGTGGAGGACCTGAGCCTGCGGGTGACGCGCCTGCGGGCGGCCGACGGGTCGGTGTGGTACGTGCCCAACGGCGACATCCGCGAACTGACCAACTCCTCTCGGGGCTGGGCCAAGGCCGTCGTCGACGTGCCGGTGGTCCCCGGGGACGAGACGGCCCTCGATCGGGCGCGGGCCGCCGTCGACGAGGCCGCCCGGTCGGTCGCCGGGCGCCCCGAGTTCGCCGCCGCCGCCGAGCCCCCCGAGGTGGTCGGGATGGTCGCCGCCGACGCTGGCACGGCCACGCTGCGCGTCGCCCTGCGCACCACCCCGGCGGGTCGTGCCGCCCTCGAGCGGGCGCTGCGCGAGGCGGTGCTGGCCCGCCTCGCCGCCGAGGGCCTGTGGCCCGGCACGCAGGGACCGCCGGGGCAGGCCGACGCGCCCGCGGCTGGCCACCCCGGCGCAGACGAGGACCGCTGACCGGGCGCCAACCACGGCGGCCACCCCTCTCGCCCCGGGCCGCCGGACCCCTCCTTGGAAGGCGCCGGGCCCCCGGTCGCGCCCGGAGGGCCGGCTGGGCCGCCGCACCTGGCGGGTAGGATCACGAGCCGGCGGGACGGGAAGGCAGGGGCCGGACGGGTGAGGCGGACGAGGGGTCTTTTGCGGCCGGTGGGCCGGGGTCGGTCGGCGCTGGCCGTCGCCTTGCTGCTCGCCGTGGCCCTTCCCGCCGGCGCCTGGACCCGGGAGGCACTGGCCGCGGGCGCCGGGCACAAGAAGTCGGTCGTCGTCGAGGTGGCGGCGTGCCCCATCCCCGCCGCCGACTACGCCGGCACCCCCTATTCGCCGGCGGCGGCACCGGCGACGTTGGCCGTGCCGGCGTCGCTCGCACCGCCCGCCGGCGCCCGCCTCTACGGCGCCGCCTTCCCCGCCAGCCCGCCCTCTTACGTGGTGGGCGGCACACCGTCGACGTGCCAGGGGCTCTGGGGAAGCGCCGACGACGGCGAGATCCTCACGGTCACCCCGTCCTCGACACGCTCCCCACAGGTGTCCGTGGTGCTGCGGCCGGGCGGGGCCGGCCCAGAGACCGACCTCGCCTGCCCCTACATCCCCGCCGTGCTCGCCGTCGACCGGGCGTTCCGCGGGAACGCCAAGGAGTGCGCGCGTCCCTCCGCCGACGTCGTCAAGCAGCTCGCGACCGGGGTCACGGGCGTCTACGCGGCCGCCGTCTGGGTGCCGGCCACGGTGAAGGACCCGAACTTGGGGGCCTCGGGCAACGGCAAGGACCCGACGGTGGCGCTGTACGTGGCGAGGGTGGTCCCCAGGGTGGCGGGCAACGCATCCGCCACGGCCCAAGCCCAGACGATCGACTGCACCTACCCGCCCCCACGGCGGGCGATCTGCACGGCCAGCCTGCGGTTCTTCCTGGCCACCCAGGTCGACGTCGGCGCCCGCATCGGCCCGGCCCACCTCACGGCCATGCAGCGCGCACTGGCGGGGTTCCTCCACAAGCGGTGAGGCCCCGCCCCGACCCCGAATCTCGGGCAGGCGGGGAAGGGCAACGGCGCCTCGTCGTTCCCTGACCGCGGGGTCGGCACGCCGGGGCCCCCGCGGCACGTGCCGCCACGGGCCAGGGCCTACAGACCGGCGATCGGGAGGGACGGGGGGAACGGGAGCCCCGCCGACGGCCCTTCGGGGAATGCCTGCGACCGCCCGCTCCCCGAGGGTGGGGTCCGCGCCGACGCAGTGGGCCCTCGGCTTCGGCGGCGTGGCGGCCGTCGGGCCGCCGATGCGGACGGTGCCCCGTGCGGCCACTGCGCTGGCTCCTTGTCGAAGGGTCAGAGCCGGGCGAACGCCTGTGACTCCTTCTCGAAGCGCTGGGCGGCCTCCTTGGCCACCGAGGGCCGCGTCGCGGTGATCGCTGTCCGAACATCGTCGCCGGTTATCCGGGCGTCGCCACCCGCCATCGCCCGGTCGAACGCACGTTGCGCGCTCCGCTGAGCGACCAGAGCGAAGTCGGCAGGCGTGAACCCGGCGGTGGACGCCGCCACCTCGTGGGGGCTGCCGGCGGGGACGAGTTCGGCCGCCAGCTCGGCCCGTCCGGATTCGTCGGGGGCGCCGATCGGGATGATCAGGTCGAAGCGGCCTGGTCGGAGCAGCGCGGGATCGATCGCCTCGATGGAGTTGGTCGCCATGACCATGAGCCGAGCCGGCCGAGCCCGAAAGGCGGGGATCGACTTCAACAGCTCGTTCACGATCGCCTGGTTCTCGGGACGGCCGGATCGATCGGAGGCGATCTCGTCGGCCTCATCGATGAAGCAGACGATCCGGTCGACGCCGTTCAACTCGGTGAGGGTCTGGCGGAGCACCGCCGCTCCCTCGGTCCCCTGTCCCAGCAACGACGGGTGCAGCTCGACGAACGCCCAGGCCAGGCGGGAGGCGATGGCGCGGGCAAAGGACGTCTTGCCCGTGCCCGGCGGCCCGAACAGCATGACCGCCGCAGGGGCGCCGAGGCCGACCTCCTCGGCCAGCTCGGGGTGGGACAACGGGGCGACCACCCGCCGTTCGAGCAGGTCCTTGGTCGAAGAGAAGCCCTTCATCGCCTCCCAGAGCCCGGCTGGGGGAAAGTGCCCCCCGTAGCGCTCGACCACGGCGAGGTCCTCGGGGACCACCGACACCGCGCGCTCGTACAGGTGGACACCCTCGTACAGCTTGAACCCCTGATTGAGCAACGCCAGCTCGCCGACCTGGCCCGGTCGGACGACCGCGAGGAGCCGGCGGGCGCCGCGGTGGATGATCTCTTGGTCCAGGGCTCGGAGCAGGTCCGAGCCGATGCCCTTGCCCCGCCACTGCGGGTGGATGGCCAGCGAGAGTAGTTGGGCGTCGGAGCCGCACACCCGGGCGACCGCGGCGCCGACGAGCGTGCTCCCCGCCACCGCCACCGCGGCCGGCTGGTGCTCCTGCAACGCTTCGACCACATCGCTGCGACCGTAGGGGGCGCCCGTCGCCGGACCGGCCAGGTCGATGAGGCCGATGACGTCCTCGAAGGGAGCGATCGGGTCCCGGTGGTCGATCGAGCACACCCGCCACGAATCGGACAAGGCATACCTCCCTGATCGGCGGTCGCCTCCGATGGCCTCGCAGAAGCGCCGGGCGTCGGAACCCGACACAGCGCCACGACGCTCTGCGCACCGCACCGCCATCGCTGCCCGCGACGGCCATCGTAGCGGGGGGCGCGATGCGGTTCCACACCGCCGCGCGTCGCGCCAGGTGCCGGGTGATGGCCCCCGGGCACGCAGGCCGCTTGCGCAGCGAACCCCCTGCCCCTCCGTCGCCATCCTCTTAGGGGCGAGCCGGGCGGTCTGCCCCTGCGGGGTCGCGCTGGCGGACCTCGGTGGTCGCGGCTCGACTCTTGGGGTCCGCCGGCGGCACCAGCGTGACGACGACCTCGCTGCGGACAGCGGACTCGGTACCCTTGGAGCCGCCGATGACCGACCGCAGGACCATGCGCGACGAGACCCTCGAAGGGTGGTGCACCGACCCGTACGACCGGCACGAGGCTCGATGGCTGTCGGACGGCCGGCCGACCAAGTTGGTGCGCGACGGCAGCCTCACTTCCTACGACGACCCCCCCGACGGTCCCTGGGTCAAGGCTCCCGAACTACTGGAACCCGACCCGACGGCCGCCCACGGCAGCGACCTGATGCGGGCCGACGCGGCCGAGTCCGGGGACGCGTACGACGAGAAGAAGGCGAAATGGGCCGTGTACGACCAGCTCGCCGCACAGCCTCCCAGCGCCTTTGACGACGTCTCGCGCCGCCGACCCCGCACGTAGCGCATCGGTGGGCGACGCCGCCCCCGGTGACGGGGGTCAACCAGTCGTCGAGCTCGGCCGTGCCCAAGACGGTGACCGCCAGGGCGGCGGGGCGGTGCGGTGCTCGGTCGTGCCGGCCGCGTCAGGGTCGCCGACTGCCTGGGTCCCGTCGGCCACGACGCAGTCGCCACGCCGTGGGCGAGACGTCGCGGCGTCGGGTCTCGCTCGGCCCGAACGCCGACGAACGGGCCTGGTGGCCGAGGCCGCCGTCACGGCGCGGGGTTGGCGACGCGGCGGGCACGAGGCAGCGAGCCGGCAGATCGACGACGTGGCGCATCGCTTCCTCGAGACCGGCGCCACCACACCTTGGCGCTGCAGGGCTCAACCGTAGGTGGGGTGCTGGGGCCAGCCGGGGGGCGAGTCCTCCCAATCCTCCTGACGCCCGTACGGGGCCAGGTCGAGGATGTTGTTCACGAACAGCAGCCGGTCCACGCCCCGGCCGTTGGTGGCGTAGGTGCGGTACACCTGCTCGCCGTCGGTGAAGAACAGGTTGAGCATGAAGCCGCGGCTGGCGCCGCAGTCATCGGCGAACGCGGTGCCACGCGACGAGGCGAACGGCACCCTCCAGCCCTTGTCTGCCCAGTAGGACGCCATCTGCGCCAGCGGCATGTTGGACACGGTCCGCCAGCTCACCCCCGCGTCGGCCAGCGTCGCCACATCGGTCACGTTGGCCGTGAAGTGGGTGCAGCCGGGGCAGAAGGCATCCGGACCGTTGTCCATGAACTGGTAGACGGCCAGCTGCTGGCGGCCCTCGAAGAAGTCCGACAACCGCGTCGGCCCGTCGGTGGTCTCGAAGAGGTACTTCTCGTTGTCGAAGCGGACCATCGGAAGGCGGCGGCGTTGGGCGGCGATGGCGTCGAGGCGACGAGTGGCCTCCTTCTCCGCGACGAGCAGGGCGTCACGCTCGCGCTGCCATTCCTCCGCCGACACGACACTCGGCATGCTGACCATGTGCGCCACCTCCACGCCTTGCGATCCGCGCTCCTCCAGCGCCCGTGGGCGAGCGGTTCACCGGGGCACCATGATACGCACGCGACGCGTCCGGCGACCCGGCGTTCACCCACCCCGTCGGCCCTCCTTTCGCCGCGACGGGCCAGGCGGCTCACCCATCCGGCGACCCTCGCTCGGACATGGACGATGGCCAGTCGCCGCGCACACCGCCAGCGTCCACCGGCGCGGCCGGCGCGCGGCGACGGCCCTCACACGCGCCGCTTCGTCCAGTTGCACGCGGCGCGGGTCGAGCCGGCGATTGCCCCAGCAGTCGCCAGCGACATGAGCGCGACGGTGCCGACCAGCCAGGCGTCCCAGGGAGACCTCTGGGCGCCAGCTGGACTGGCGCTCAGGAATGCTGGTGCATGACTCGCCATGGCGGCCCACCACAGCGCCGTGGCACCGAGCATGACGGCCATCGCCCCGGTCACCGCGAAGGCCAGGCCTGCCTCGACGCGCAGGACCGCCGCGGACAGCGTGACCCGCATCGCTGCGGCGACCGCCACGACACCCCACAAGGCGAGCGTGGCGGCGACGAGCAGGGCCCACCCCAAGAAGAGCACCCCATACCAGCGGACGCCGCCGTTGCGTTGCACCGGCGCGAGATGGTGGCCTGAGACGACGAGCGCCACCGTCACGCCGAGGGCGACGGCCGTGCAGGCAATGGCACGAAGAAGGTGGCCGCGCAATGAGGACCAGCCGCTGGCACGGAGCAGGCGCGAGAAGGCCGGCATGGCGATCAGTGCGCCCGCCACCACCAGCAGGCCCGTCACGGCCGCGACGGCCTGCAGCAGCGAGAACGCAACGTCAGCCAGTCGATGGGCACCCGCGTTGTGGGGCAGCGCCTGATCGAAGTGCTCCGAGAACTTGGCGAAGCTGGCCCCGGCGACAACGAAGGCCACCCAGGCGCCGAATGCCACCAGCGCCCCCGCCCGAAGGCGGTCTTCAGCGGGTGCCGAATCGCCAGTCAGGCCCGATTGACGCGCCCGCTCCCTCAGACCACCCGTGATCAGGCCGAGGCGGACTTTGGCCGGGAGCAGACCGGCGTATTCATCGTCGAGCAGCGCACACAGCTCGCTCCCGTAGCGGGCGCGCCACGCGGGCGGGTACCACCGGAGGCGACGGTCGCCGGTGGTCGTCGAGCCGTCACCGTGGTGGCCGTCGCCGCGGGTGTGGCGGTCTCCCGTCACGCCATCTTGGGGCGGGGCAACCGGGAGATCCCCAGCCGGACCGCTCCCACCTCGGCCAGTCGGCGCATCTGGGCCACCGCGTCGGCCAGGGACTCGGTCCCCGCCGCCGTGAGCCGGTACGGGCGACGTCGATCGTCGAAATCGAGCGGCTCGATGAGCCCACGCTCCTCGAGTCGGGTGATGGCGCCGTACAGAGCACCGGGGCCGAGGGTCACCCCGGCGAACCCCTCGATGTCCTTGAGCAGCGCGTGCCCGTGCTTGGGGCCGTCGGCCAGGCTCGTGAGGATCAAGAGCGGTGGGTCGTTCGCTCGGCGCGGCCCGCGCCCGGTACCACGGCCGGAGGCCTGCGCGCGCGCTGATCGCATGCCCGCAGACTACTCCTTACGGCGTAGCTACGCCACACGTAGGTAGGACGTCGGTCGCCTCGCGACCTAGGCGGTGCCGGGCCACCCGACCGCCCGGTTGGCCGCGTCCCAGAGCGCGCCGAGCGGCGGCTCCTCCCCGGTCCACTTGGCGAGCTGGGCCGCCGCCTGGTGGACGAGCATGCCGAGCCCGCCCACCACCGCGGCCCCGCCGGCACCCGCCGCCTCGAGCCACCCGGTGACCGGCGGGTGGTAGACGAGGTCGACGGCGACCTGCCCCGCCCCGAGCGTCGCGCCGTCGACCAGCGGCTCGGCGCCGGGGCCCCCGGCCATCCCGGCCGGCGTGGCCTCGACCACCAGGTCCATGCCGGCCGCCTCGGCGGCCTCCCCCACCCTCCCCCGCTCCCCGGCCAGCGCGGCGGCCGCAACCGCCCGCTCGGGCGTGCGGTTGACCACCACCACCTCGGCCGCGCCGGCCTCGGCGAGGGCCAGCACCACCGCCCGGGCGGCGCCCCCCGCCCCCACCACCAGGCAGCGCAGCCCGTGGGGGTCCACCCCCGCCCCCCGCCGGAGCGAGGCCACGAACCCCTCGCCGTCGGTGTTGTCCCCGATCAGGCGGTCCCCCTCCCACCGCAGGCAGTTGACGGCCCCCAGGCGGGCGGCGACCGGGGTGCACCCGTCGACCAGGCCGGCCACGTCGGCCTTGTGGGGCATGGTCACCGAAAGCCCGGCGATCCCGAGCGCCCGCATGCCGGCCACGGCAGTGGCGGCCGACCCGGCGGGAACGCAGAACCCCACCGACACCCAGTCGAGCCCGAGGGCCCCGAAGGCGGTGTTGTGCAGGAGGGGCGAGAGCGAGTGGGCGACCGGGTCGCCGATGACCCCCACCACGGTGGTGGCGGCGCTGGGCCAGCGGCCGTCGGCCGGGCGGCCGCCGGCCGCTGCGGCGGGGTCCGGGCCCACTACCCGACCCCCCGGCTCTCGGCCAGCTTCTCGTTGGCCAGCTGCTGTGTGTAGGTGTCGGCGAACAGCGTGGTGCCGGACTTGGACACGACGGTGAAGTAGAGCCATGTGCCCGCCGGGGGCGAGACGGCGGCGGCCAGGGCGGCCTCGGAGGGGAAGCAGATCGGCGTCGGGGTGAGGCCGGTGTTGGTGTAGGTGTTGTAGGGGCTGTTGACGTCGCGGTCGGCCGCCGACACCGGCCCCCCGTCCTGGCCGAGGGCGAAGAGGACGGTCGATGTCATGTCGAGCGGCATCGAGCGGGCCAGCCGGTTGTAGACGACCCGGGCCACCGGGCCGAAGTAGCGGTCGAAGTACCCCTCCTTCTGGGCGATGGAGGCCACGGTCACCAGCTGGTAGGGGGTGAGGCCGAGGGCGGAGGCCGAGGGCGCGCTGACGCCGGCGGCAGCGGCCTCGTGGTCGAAGCGGTCGACCATCTGGGTGAGGAGCTGGCGGTCGGTCTCGCCGGGGAGGACCTGGTAGGTGCCGGTCCCGAGCAGCCCCTCGAGGTCCCCGCTGCCCGCTGTGGCGAACGGCGAGGGGACCGCCCCGGTCTTGGCCAGGGACAAGAACCCGCTGCCCAGGTCCCCGGGGAGGTCGGTGAGCGCCGAGGCCACCTCGTCCAGGGTGTTGCCGGGGAGCACGTCGACCAGGTAGACGTCGGGACCGTCGGCCAGGATCGTCCGGACCGTCGAGAACGCCTGGTTGGTGCGGAAGGCGTAGCCCCCCGGCTCGACCGTCGGGGTGCCGTGGAGGAGGAGCGAGAGGCGGAAGGCGAGATCGCTGCCGATCACCTTGCGCCGGGCGAGGGTGGCGACCACCGAGTCGATGGGCTCGCCCCCGTGCACCTCGATCACCACCCGGGGGCCCGGGCGGCCGCCGGGGTTGGCCTCCACCTCGTACCAGGCGACGACGGCGGCCGCCACGAGCACGACCAGCACCGCCACGAGGGCGGCGAGCCGCCGCCAGCGGTGGCGCCGGCGGCGGGGGCGGGCCCTCGGGCGTTCCCCTCCCCCGTCGGTGGCGGGGCCGGTGGCCGGGGGCTCCTCGGCGGGCCCGCCGGCCGTCTGGGGCACCCCCTCGGTGGTGGTCACCGCGCCGCCAGCCAGGCCTGGAGGAGCACCGTGGCCGCCGCGCTGTCGACCGACCGGCGCCGATCGGCGCCGCGCTTGCCCGCCTGGGCCAGCGCGGCGGTGGCCGACACCGTCGTCAGCCGCTCGTCGAAGGTCACCACGTCCACGCCCGACCCCTCCAGCTCGGCGGCGAGCGCCGCCGCCTCGGCGTCGGCCGCCCGCGCCGCCGCGCCGCGCCGGCCGTCCAGGGAGAGGGGGAGACCGACCACCAGCACCTGCGCCCCCGTCTCGGCCACCACCGCCCGCACCGCCCGGCGGTCGGCGGACGGGTCGCCGCTCCGCTCGATCATGGGGCGGGGGAAGGCCATGGTCCCCGCGCCGTCGCTCACCGCCACGCCGATGCGGCGCGAGCCCAGGTCGACCGCCACCGCCCGTTGGGTCATGCCCCCGACAGGGCCCGCCGGGCCTCGGCCAGCGCCTCGTCGAGCCGGCCGGGGTCGCGCCCGCCGGCCACCGCCACCTCGGGCGATCCCCCCCCGCCGCCGCCGACGATGGCGGCCACCTGCTTCACCAGGGCGCCGGCGTCGGGCTCGCCGCCGGTGACGGCGGCGATGGCCACCTTGCCGGGCTCGGGGACCCCGCCCACCACCACCGCCCGCACCCCGTCGCGCCGGCGCGCCGCCTGGGCCAGGGCCCGCAGCTCGTCGGCGCCGATCCCGTCGCGCCGGGCGACCACCACCCCGCCGTCGGCGGCCGCAGCCAGCGCCGCCGCGTCGGCGTCGACGGCCGAGGCCCGCAGCCGGGCCACCTCCTTGTCGGCCGACCGCTGGCGGTCCAAGAGGCGCTGCAGCGCCTCGACCACCCCGTCGGGCTCGACCTTCAGCAGCGAGGCGGCCTCGGCGACCACCGCCTCGCGCTCGAGGGCGCGCGCCGTGGCCGCCGTCCCGGTCACCGCCTCGATGCGCCGGGTGTTCGACCCGATCGACCCCTCCGAGACGACGAAGACGGGGCCGATCATCCCCAGCGCGTCCACGTGGGTGCCGCCGCAGAACTCGAGCGAGTGGGGGCCGGCCCGGACCACCCGGACCACGTCGCCGTACTTGTCGCCGAAGAAGGCGACCGCCCCCATCGCCTCGGCCTCGGCCCGGGTGGTCTCGGTCGTCTCCACGTGCTCGTCGGTGACGACGTCGGCGTTCACCATCTCGACCACCGCCCGCAGCTCCTCGGGGGCGGGCGACCCGTGGTGGCTGAAGTCGAAGCGCAGGCGGTCGGAGGCGACCAGCGACCCCTGCTGGCGGACGTGGTCGCCCAGCACCTGGCGGAGGGCGGCGTGGAGCAGGTGGGTGCCGGTGTGGTTGCGCCGGATCGACTCCCGGCGCGGCCCGTCGATGACGGCCAGGGCGTCCTGGCCGGCGAAGACCTCCCCGGTCACCCGGGCCCGGTGGGCGGTCAAGCCGGGCAGGGCGGGGACGGCGTCGTAGACGTCGGCCCGCCCGGTCTCGGTGACGATCGAGCCGGTGTCGCCCACCTGGCCGCCGCCCTCTCGGTAGAAGGGGGAGCGGTCGAGGAAGATCTCGGCCACGCCGGGCTCGGCCCCGGCCAGCACCGCCACCACCCGGGCGGGCACCGAGTAGGCGTCGGGCGACCGCCCGACGAAGACCGTCGGGCCCTCGGCCTCGAGCAGCCGGCGGTAGGCGTCCTCGTCGGCCGCCGCCGGGGTGCGGGCCGCCTGGCGGGCGCGCTCTCGCTGGGCGGCCATCCGCTCGTCGTAGCCGGCGCGGTCGACGACCACCCCGGCCTCGGCGGAGAGCTCCTCGGTGAGCTCGATCGGGAAGCCGTGGGTGTCGTGGAGCCGGAAGGCGACGTCGCCGTCGAGCGGCTCGTCCGCCCCCGCCTCGGCCGCCGACTCCAGCGCCTCGTTCAACAAGGTGAGGCCGGTGCGCAGCGTCCGGTCGAAGCCGGCCTCCTCGCGCTCGAGCACCTCGGTGACCAGCCCGAGGTCCCCGGCGAGAGCCGGGTAGGCCGCGCCCAGCACCTCGGCCACCGAGGCGGCCAGCTGCGGGGTCACCCGGGACTCCACCCCGAGCCGGCGCGCCGTGAGCACCGCCCGGCGGATCAACCGCCGCAGCACGTAGCCGCGGCCGTCGTTGGAGGGGAGGACCCCGTCGGCCACGAGCAGGGCCGTGCTCCGGGCGTGGTCGGCCAGGACCCGCAGCGACACGTCGGTCTCCGCCTCGTCGCCGTAGCGGCGGCCGGTCAGCCCCTCGGCGGTGGCGATGATGGGCCGGAGCACCCCCGACTCCCAGATCGAGGGCACCCCCTCCACGATGGTGAGGATCCGCTCCAGCCCCGCCCCGGTGTCGATGTTCGGGCGGGGCAGCGGCTCGAAGCTGCCGTCGGGCTGGCGGTCGAACTGGGTGAAGACCAGGTTCCACAGCTCGACGTAGCGCTCCTCGCCCCCGCCCACCGGCCCGCCGGCCTCGCCGAAGTCCGGGCCGCGGTCGTAGTAGATCTCCGAGCACGGGCCGCAGGGGCCGGTCTCCCCCATCTCCCAGAAGTTGTCCTCGCCCATCCGCTGGATCCGCGCCGCCGGCAGCCCGACGGCGTCGCGCCACAGGTCGGCCGCCTCGTCGTCCTCGGTGTAGACGGTGGCCCACAGCCGGTCCCCGTCGAGGCCGAGGTCGCCGGTGAGCAGCTCCCAGGCCCAGTCGATGGCCTCGGCCTTGAAGTAGTCCCCGAAGCTGAAGTTCCCCAGCATCTCGAAGAAGGTGAGGTGCCGGGTGGTCCGGCCCACGATGTCGATGTCGTCGTGCTTGCCCCGCACCCGCACGCACTTCTGCACGGTGGTGGCCCGGCCGTAGGGGGGGAGCTCCTCGCCGAGGAAGTAGGGGATGAACTGGTTCATCCCGGCGTTGGTGAACAGCGGCGCCCGAGGGTGCTGGGGGATGAGACTGGCCGAGGGGACCAGCGCGTGGCCGCGCGCCTCGAAGAACCCCGTGAACGCGCTCCTCAGCTTGTCCGCATCCATCCGCTGGAGCCTACCGGCCCTCCCCGCCGCCTCCCCGCACCCCGGCGCGCGCCGCTTGGCGCGTCCGGTGGGCCCGGCCGTTTCCCCCCGCCCCCCCGGGTGCCCCCGCCCGGTGGGCCAGCTCCTCCCAGAGCTCCTCCTCGCGGGCCGACCGGGCCTCGCGGCCGGCCTCGACCGCCGAGCGGACCCTCCCGCCCAGCTGGCGGACGGAGTCCCGGGCGCCCGCCGCCACCTGCTCGGGGGTGAGGCGGGCCACGGCCGTGCGCACCCGGCGCTCGGCCCACAGCGTCCCCCCGACCCCCAGGGCGACCCCGGCGGCCAGCCACACCGGCCGCCGCATCACCGCCGGCCGCCCCGCCCGTTGGTCCGGGCCCCGGCCGGCTCGCGCAGCCGGCGGAGCCCGCCGGCGGTGCCGGCCCGAAAGGCCAGGACCTTCACCACCGGGTTGGCGAAGGCCCGATGGGCCAGCCGGGTGGCCGACTCCACGGTGGCGGTGACCGACTCGGTGTCCTCGAGCACCGCCTCGACCCGGGCCATCTCGGCCGAGGCGTGGTCGGCGGCCCGACGCGCCTCTTGGACCAGGGGGACGGCCTCGGCCCGCAGCGCCTCGACCCCGCGTTCGAGCCGGCGCACCTGGCCCACCAGCACCACGGCGGCGGCGGCGCCCACGGCGGCGGCCACGCAGGCCACCACCGCGGCGACCAGGACGACCACGTCGGCGGCGGGCACCGCACCACAGTACCGCCGCCCGTCGGCGCCCCCGGACGCCGCGCGGGCAGCGGTGCCCGTGGGCTCAGGCGGTCGCCAGCCCCACCGCCAGGGCGAGCCCGGTGGCCAAGCCGCCGCCGCGGGCGGTGCCCGAGGTGACCACCCCGCCGTCGGGCCGCTCGGCCGACGGCGACCCCGGCCGCTCCGGCGGCGGCCACCACGGCGGGCACGAGGGCCCCGGCGGCCGAGCCCTCACGCCGCCCGGTCAAGGCGACGCGTCCCTCCGGCCGGCCAGCCGCCGGGCGACCTCGGACTCGGCGCCGTGGTCGGAGGGCTCGTAGTAGACGTGGTCCTCGAGCCCCTCGGGCCGGTACTGCTGGGCCACCCACCCCGAGGGGTCGTCGTGGGGGTAGCGGTAGCCGGCGCCGTGGCCGATCGCCTGGGCCCCGCGGTAGTGGGCGTCGCGCAGGTGGGCCGGCACCTCGCCGGCACCGGCGGCCACGTCCTGGCGGGCCCGGTCGAGCGCCACCGTCACCCGGTTCGACTTGGGCGCCGTGGCCAGGTGGACGACCGCCTGGGACAGGTTGAGCGCCGCCTCGGGCAGGCCGACCAGCTCGACCGCCCGGGCGGCGGCGTCGGCCACCAAGAGCGCCGTCGGGTCGGCCATGCCCACGTCCTCGCTGGCCAGGATGACGAGGCGGCGGGCGATGAAGCGGGCGTCCTCCCCCGCCTCGAGCATGCGGGCCAGCCAGTAGAGGCCGGCGTCGGGGTCCGAGCCCCGCACGCTCTTGATCAACGCACTGGCCTGGTCGTAGTGGTCGTCGGCGCCCTGGTGGTAGAGGCGGCCGTCGCGGGCCCGGGCGACGTCGTCGAGGGTGACGGCGGGCGGGGCCCCGGGCTGGCGCGCCGCGGCCAGGGCCACCGCCACCTCCACGGTGGTGAGCGCCGACCGGGCGTCCCCGTCGGCCGAGGCCACCACGGCGGCCACGGCCCCCTCGTCGGCCACCGCCCCCTCGGCGGCCAGCCCCCGGCCCACCAGCTCGGCCAGGTCGGCGTCGTCGAGGGGGCGGAGCCGCCAGAGGGTGGTCCGGCTCATGAGCGGCGGGTTCACCTCGAAGAACGGGTTCTCGGTGGTGGCCCCGACCAGGACCACCAGCCCCTCCTCCACCCCGGGGAGCAGGACGTCCTGCTGGGCCTTGTTGAACCGGTGCACCTCGTCGACGAAGAGGATGGTCCCCTGGCCGCGCTCGCCCAGGCGGCGCCGGGCGCCCTCCAGCGCGTCGCGGACCTCCTTCACCCCCGAGGCCACGGCCGACAGCGGCACGAACTCCTTGGCCGTGGTGGCGGCCAGCAGCCGGGCCAGCGTCGTCTTGCCGGTCCCCGGCGGCCCCCACAGCACCACCGATCCCAGCCGGTCCGACTCGGCCAGGACCCGCAGCGGCGCCCCCGGCGCCACCAGGTGCCGCTGGCCGACCACCTCGTCGAGGGTCCGGGGGCGCAGGCGGGCGGCCAACGGGGCCCGGGAGCGCAGGCGGCGCTCGGCGGCGGCGTCGAAGAGGTCGGCCGCCATCGCCCGGCTCAGCCCGGGCCGGGGGCGCCGGGCGGCGGGCCGGCCACGCGGATCCCCAGCTCGGCCAGGGCGGCCGGGGCCAGCGGCTTGGGCGCCCCGGTGAGGGGGTCCGCCCCCGACTGGGTCTTGGGGAAGGCGATCACCTCTCGGATGTTCTCCTCGCCGCAGAAGATGGCCACCAGCCGGTCGATGCCGAAGGCGAACCCGGCGTGGGGCGGCGCCCCGTAGCGGAAGGCGCCCAGGAGGAAGCCGAACCGCTGCGCCGCCTCCTCCTCGCCGATCCCGAGCGCCGCGAAGACCCTCGACTGGATGTCCCCCCGGTGGATCCGCACGCTGCCCGAGCCCAGCTCCCAGCCGTTCAGCACCAGGTCGTAGGCCTGGGAGCGCACGGCGGCGGGGTCGGTCGCCAAGAGGTCGAGGTCGTCGGGGTGGGGCATGGTGAAGGGGTGGTGGGCGGGGACGGGGTTCCCCTCGGCGTCCACCCCGTCGAACATCGGGAACTCCACCACCCAGACGTAGCGGTACGGGCCCTCCCCGACCGCCCGGCCGCCGAGGTCGACCCGCAGCTGTCCCAGCACGCTGCAGGCCCGGCGGTACTCGTCGGCCACCACCAGCACCAGGTCCCCCGCCTCGGCCCCGGTGGCCCCGAGGAGCCCCGCCCGCTCGTCGTCGGAGAGGAACCGGTCGAGCGGCGAGTCGAGGGCGGGGGCCGACCCCGACCCGGTCACCTTGAACCAGGCGAGCCCCTTGGCCCCCAACCCCTTGGCCCGCTCGACCAGCGAGTCGAGCCTCGACCGGGCGAACGAGCCGCCGCCGTCGACCACCAGCGCCTTCACGCAGGGGGCGGCGAAGGCGCGCACCTCGGTGCCGGCGAAGGCGGCCGTCAGGTCGCACAATTCCATGCCGAAGCGCAGGTCGGGCTTGTCGGTGCCGTAGCGGTCGATCGCCTCGGCCCAGGTCATCTGTTCGATCGGCCCGGGGCGCTCCCCGGTCGCCGCCTCGGCGGCGTCGAGGACGGCCTCGGAGACGAACCCCACGACGTCGTCTTGGCCGACGAAGGAGGCCTCCATGTCCAGCTGGGTGAACTCGAACTGGCGGTCGGCGCGCAGGTCCTCGTCCCGCAGGCACCGGGCGATCTGGTAGTAGCGGTCGAACCCCCCGACCATGAGGAGCTGCTTGGCCAGCTGGGGGCTCTGGGGCAGGACGTAGAAGGAGCCCCGGTGCAGCCGGCTGGGGACGGCGAACTCCCGGGCCCCCTCGGGGGTGGGCGCCCACAGAAGCGGCGTCTCGACCTCGCAGAACCCCTGGCGGTCGAAGGCCCGGCGGATGGCGGCGTTGACGGTGGCCCGGAGCCGGAGGTTGGCCTGCAGGCGCGGGCGGCGCAGGTCGACGTAGCGGTGGCGCAGCCGCACCGCCTCGTCCACCTCGACCCGGTCCTCGACGGCGAAGGGCGGCGGCTCGGAGAGGGAGAGGACCTCCACCGTGCACTCCCCCACCTCCACCTCGCCCGTGGCCAGGTGGGGGTTGTCCATGCCCTCGGGGCGCCGCCGGACCACCCCGGTCACGGCCACCACGTACTCGCTGCGCACGTCGGCCGAGCCGTCCACCACGCACTGGACGATGCCCGAGTGGTCGCGCAGGTCGACGAAGGCCAGGTGCTCGCCGTGCTCGCGGCGTCGGGCCACCCAGCCGCAGAGCCGCACCCGGTGGCCGACGTCGGCCAGGCCGACCTGGCCGCACAGGCCGGTGCGCATGGTGGTCGCCGACCGCTCCGTCCCCTCGCCCGCTGCGCTCATCGCCGTCCTCTCCGCTCGCCGCCCGGCGCGGGGGGTCCCCCGCTGATCACCGCACCTCCCCGTTGGGTGGCCGGGTGGAGAGCACCTCGCCCACCACCTCGGCCAGGGGCACCGTCCGCTGCTCCCCGTCGCCCCGCAGGGGCCGGACCGTCACCGTACCGCCCGCCAGCTCCCCTGGCCCCACGATCAGGGCCACCGCGGCCCCCGAGCGGTCGGCCAGCTTCATCTGGGCCTTCATGCTCCGCCCGTCGAACGCCCGGTCGGCCCGGAGCCCCGCCCGGCGCAGCGCCGCGGTGAGGTCCCGGGCCGACGACCCGCCGGCCACGTCGACCACGAAGGCGTCGGGCGGCGGGGGGTCGGCGGGGAAGACGCCCTCTTTGTCGCAGGCGATGAGCACCCGCTCGATCCCGATGCCGAAGCCGATGCCCGGCGTGGGGGGGCCGCCCAGCATCTCGACCAGACCGTCGTAGCGGCCGCCGCCGCCGATGGCGTTCTGCGCGGCCTCGATCGCCCCCGAGGCGAACTCGAAGGTGGTGCGGGTGTAGTAGTCGAAGCCGCGCACCAGCCGGTGGTCGAGCTCCCAGGGCACCCCGAGCGACGCCAGCCCCTCGCCCACCCGGGCGAAGTGGGCGGCGCAGGGGTCGCACAGCGAGTCGACCAGCCTGGGGACGTCCGCGGTGGCCGCCCGGCAACCGTCGCGCTTGCAGTCCAGCACCCGCAGCGGGTTGGCCTCCAGGCGCGCCCGGTGCTCGTCGCACAGCAGCTCCCGACGACCGGCGAGCACCTCTCCGAGCCGCTCGACGTAGGCCGGCCGGCAGGCCTCGTCCCCCATCGAGTTCACCTTCAAGGTGAAGTCGCTCAGTCCGAGCCGGCGGTAGAAGCCGTCGGCCAGCGCCACCACCTCCACGTCGAGGTCGGGGTCGGCGGCCCCGATGGCCTCCACCCCCACCTGGTGGTGCTGGCGGTACCGCCCGGCCTGGGGCCGCTCGTGGCGGAAGGCCGGCGTCACGTACCACGCCTTGAAGGGCGGCACCGGGTGGTGCTCGACGTAGGCCCGCACCACCGAGGCGGTCCCCTCGGGCCGCAGCGCCAGCACCTGGCCGTCGCGGTCGGGGAACTCGTACATCTCCTTGCCGACCACCTCGCTGGCCTCGCCGATGCCGCGCCGGAAGACCTCGGCGTACTCGAACATGGGGCTCTGCAGGAGGCCGTAGCCGGCGCGCTCGGCCTCGTCGGCGAAGGCGGCCACCAACCCCTCCCAGCGCCAGGACTCGGGCCAGAGGATGTCGTGGGTCCCCGTCGGGGCGCGCGCCGCCCGGCGCTCGTCGGCCACCGCCCGCCTACGCCTTCTTGCCCGGGAGCTGGCGGTAGGCGTCGAACACGCCGTCGAGGTGCTTCAAGGAGGCGATGACCGACTGCAGGTGCGTGGGGTCGGCCAGCTCCACGTCGAAGGTCATCCGGCTCACCTGGTCGGGCGTGGTCGCCGTGCGGGCGGCCACGATGTTGAGGTGGTGCTCGGAGACGGCCCGGCTCACGTCGGCCAGCAGGCGGGACCGGTCGAAGGCCAGCACCTCGATGGTGGCCAGGAACACCCCCTCGCCGCCCCGGTCCCACTCCACCTCGATCAGCCGCTCCTGGGATCGCCGGGAGAGGGCGGTGGCGTTGGAGCAGTCGGCCCGGTGGACCGAGACGCCGCGGCCCTGGGTGACGAACCCGACGATCTGGTCGCCGGGCACCGGCGTGCAGCACCGGGCCAGGTGCACCATGACGTCGTCCAGCCCCTCGACGTAGACGCCGGCGGCCAGCCCCTTGCCGCCGCGCGGGCGGCGCACGCCGCGGGCCGCCGTGGTCGGCAGCTGCTCGGGCTCGCCGCCGCGCAGGTGGCGGGCCAGCCGCTGGACGACCGACTGGGCCGAGGCCTGCCCCTCCCCGATCGCCGCGTACAGCGCCTCGGTGTCGGCCAGGTTCATCGAGCGGGCCACCTCGGCCAGGGCGCTCGAGGCCATCACCTTCTGCAGCGGCATCCCCTCGCGCCGCAGCGCCTTGGCCAGGTCCTCCCGGCCGTTCTCGACGGCGTCCTCCCGGCGCTCCCGGCTGAACCACTGGCGGATCTTGTTGCGGGCCCTCGACGAGGCCACGATCTGCAGCCAGTCGCGCGACGGACCGGCGGTCGGGGCCTTGGAGGTGAAGATCTCGACCGTCTCGGCCGAGGAGAGGACGGTGTCGAGGGGCACCAGGCGGCCGTTGACCCGGGCGCCGATGCAGCGGTGGCCCACCTCGGTGTGGATGGCGTAGGCGAAGTCCACCGGCGTGGAGCGGGCGGGCAGGGCGATGACCCGGCCCTTGGGCGTGAAGACGTAGACCTCGTCCTGCTCGAGGTCGAGCTTCAGGGCCTCGAGGAACTCCACGGGGTCGGAGGTCTCGCGGTCGACGTCGGCGATCCGCTGCATCCAGGCCATCTCCGAGGAGACGTCCTCCTTCTCCTTGTAGCCCCAGTGGGCGGCGATGCCGTACTCGGCCCGGCGGTGCATCTCGTCCGTGCGCACCTGCACCTCGATGGGCTTGCCGTCGAGACCGATCACCGTCGTGTGCAGCGACTGGTAGAGGTTGAACTTGGGGGTGTTGATGTAGTCCTTGAACCGCCCCTGCACCGGCGGCCAGATGGCGTGGATGGCCCCCAGCGCGGCCCAGCAGTCCTTCTCGGCCGCCACCACCACCCGGATGCCGACCAGATCGTGGATGTCGTCGAACTCCTTGCCCCGCACGACCATCTTCTCGTAGATGCTCCACAGGTGCTTGGGCCGGCCGGTGACCTCGGCCTCGATCCCCATCTGCGCCAGCCGTTCGCGCACCGACACCAGGACCCGGGCCAGATACTCCTCGCGCTGGGGGGCCCGGGCCGCCACCATCTGCTCGATCTCGGCGTAGCGCTTGGGGTGGAGGGTGGCGAAGGCCAGGTCCTCCAGCTGCCACCGCACCTGCTGGACGCCGAGGCGGTGGGCCAGGGGGGCGTAGACGTCGAAGGTCTCCTGGGCGGTGCGCTGCTGCTTCCACTCGGGCATGACGGCCAGCGTCCGCATGTTGTGCAGCCGGTCGGCCAGCTTGATGAGCAGGACCCGCCAGTCGTTGGCCATGGCCACGAGCATCTTGCGGATGGTGGCCGCCTGCTGCTGCTCCTTGGAGTCGAACTGGAGGCGGTCGAGCTTGGTGACCCCGTCGACCACCGCGGCGACCACCGGGCCGAAGTCGGCCTCGATCACCTCGAGCGACAGCTTGGTGTCCTCGACCGCGTCGTGCAGGAGGGCGGCCGCCACGGTCGGGGCGTCCAGGCCCAGCTCGGCCACGATCTTGGCCACCGCCACCGGGTGGGTGATGTACCGCTCGCCCGAGCGCCGGAACTGCTCGGCGTGGGCGAGCGCCGCCGCTCGGGCCGCCCGCACGATGGCCTCGGGGTCCTCGCCGGGACGCCGGGCCGAGAATTCCCGCAGGACGGGGGCCAGGAGGTCGTCGATCTCTGCGGGCGCGAGGTCCGCCCCGCCGTCGCCGGCCGACACCCGGGCCAGGGTCACCATCCCTCCACGCTACCCGAACCGGTGCGGCCGACCGCCGCACGTGGGGGTCCTAGCGGCGCTTCTTGCCCTTCGACTTGCCCCCGCCCTTGCGAGGACGCGGCGGCGGGCGGCGGGGTCCGGCGGCGGCGGGACGCGCCGCGCCGCCGGCCGTGGCCGGCCGCTCGGTGCTGGTTGCCGCGGCGGCCGTCGCCCCGGTCGCCCCGCCGGCGGCGGGCCGGGCACGTCCTTTGGACCCCCCGGGGCGCAGCGCCCCCTGGGGCCGGGACCCGCCCGAGGCGGCCTTGGAGGGGCGCGACGGGCTCGGGCCGGCCATGGCCAGGGCCGCTCCGGCCGGGGTGAGCAGCCCGATGCGGTCGCCCCTGGTCTCCAGGCGCTGGCGGATCGCCGTGTACCGGGGCTCGCGCTCCTTCAGCATGGCCAGCACCGGGGAGGCGATGAAGATCGACGAGTAGGCCCCGCTCAACAGGCCGACGGTGAGGGCCAGGCCGTAGTCCTGCAGCGTGGTGGCCCCCAGCAGCTCGGCCCCGATCGTCAGCACCGCCAGCACCGGCAGGATCGCCACCAACGAGGTGTTGATCGACCGGGCCAGGGTCTGGTTCATCGAGAGGTTGATCATCTCCGAGTACGTCATGCGCCCCGACGCGCCGAACCCCTTGGAGTTGTCGCGGACGCGGTCGAAGACCACGACCGTGTCGTAGAGGGAATAGCCCAGGATGGTGAGGACGGCGATGACCGTGTCCGGGGAGACCTGGAAGCCGGCCAGCGAGTAGACCCCGATCGTCACCGCCAGGTCGTGGACCATGGCGATGAAGGCGGCCAGTGCCATCTTCGGCTCGAATCGGATGGAGATGTAGATCCCCACCACGATGAAGAAGACGATCAGGGCGACGATGGCCCGCTGGGTCACCTGGCTGCCCCAGGTGGGCCCGACGTGTGTTGTCGACACCGCCCGGGTCGGGACGTGCGCCGCCTTGGCCAGGGCCCCGATGACCGCGTCGGAGACCTTCGACTTCTGCTTTGTGCTGAGGCTGTTGAGGTCGGCCTGGACCTGGACGGTCCGGTCGCCGCCGCTCCCCAGGACCTTGACGATCGGCTGGCTCAGCCCGGCCGCCGAGACCAGGTTCTCGGCTTCGGTCTGGCTCAGGGTGGCCGACGGCACGGTCCACGATGTCCCGCCCTTGAAGTCGATGCCGAGGTTGAGCCCCCGGAGCCCCAGCGAGGCCACCCCGGCCACGATGATCACGGTGGAGAGGAGGAACCACCACCGCCGGCGGCCGACGAAGTCGAAGGAGGTCTCTCCCCGGTAGAGGCGGGTCGCGGCGCGAGGACCGTGGCCGGCTGCGACCTCGACCTTCACCGCCTCGAGCGCCTCCTCCTCCTCGACGAGCTCCTCTTGGATCTCCTCGTCGAGCTCCTCCTCGTTCCGCCCGTCGTCCACGGCCCCCTCGTCGGGCTCCTCTGCCCCCGCTGCGGTCACTGTCTCGTCCTCGTCGACCGGCTTGCCGGACCCGCCCAGTGCCATGTCGCGCAGGGAGTCGTCACGTCGGTTGACCGGGCTCACGCCTCAACCCCCGAGCCGACCGCCAGTCCCCTCGAGATGCCGATGCCCCGGGCCTGGGTGAGCCGCTCGTTGCGGCCCAGGAGGATGACCAGCGGGCGGGTGAACAGGTAGGTCATGAAGATGTCGAGCAGGGTCGACAGGCCCAGGAAGAAGGCGAACCCCTTCACGTCGCCCACCGCCACCAGGTAGAGGACGATGGCCGCGGCGAACGACACCGTGTCGGCGGCCAGGACCGTGCGCCAGGCGCTCTGGAACCCCCGGTCGACGCTGGTGCGGACGGTCCGGCCCGATCTCGTCTCGTCCTTCAACCGTTCGAAGTAGACGATGTAGGAGTCCACCGTGATGCCGATGGAGACGATGATGCCGGTGACCCCGGCCAGGTCGAAGCTCGGGGCCAGGGCGGTGTGGCCCAATGAGGAGATGACCGCCCACAGCAGCGCCGCGGTGACCGCCAGCCCCGAGAGCACCACCACCCCCAAGAGCCGGTAGTAGAAGATCGTGTAGAGCAGGACGAGGATGAGGCCGGCGATGCCGGCGCCGAGGCCGGCCTTGAGCGACGCCGACCCCAGGGTGGGCGAGACCGTCTTGGAGGTGAGCTGCTTGAGCCGGATCGGCAGCGAACCGTAGTTGAGGGCCAGGGCCAGGTTCTGGGCCTGCTGCTGGGTGAAGTTCCCCGAGATCTGGACCTTGCCTGTGGAGAATGTCGTGAACGACGTGGCGTTGGGCAGGGTGATCGGGGCCGACTGGACGATCCCGTCGAGCTCGATGCCGATCACCTCGTGGAAGTACTTCTTGGCCATGGTGTTCCACCCGGTGCTGCCCGGTCCGGTGAGCGTCACCTCCACCACCCACTTGCCCACCGTTGTGGTCTCGGCCACCGCCTTCTTCACGATGTGGCCCGTCAGCTCGGCCGGCCCCAGCAGGTAACGACCGCCTGTGGCCCCGCTCAGCCCCGGCAGGAGCACGGTCGCTGTCTCCTTGTCTTGTGTGGGCGTGGTCGTCGGGTACTTGGCCAGGGCCGGTGTCGCCTGCCCCGAGTAGTGGACGCCTGTTGTGGAGCCGGCGGTCCCCTCCAGGTTGGCCGTGACCAGCTGGTAGTGCGATGTGCAGGTGGTGGGCAGGGTGGTCGGGGCCGTGGTGGTCGTCGACGCCTTGGCCGCCGCGGCCTTCGAGGGGGCCGGGGCGTAGCACAGGGTCGGGCGGAAGTAGAGCTGGGCCGTCTGGCCGATCTCCTTCAGCACCTGCCGGGCGTTCTTGGCCCCGGGGACCGAGACGACGATGTCCTTGCCCAGGGTGCCCACTGTGGCCCCCGACACCCCGAGGCCGTTGATCCGGTTTGTGAGGATGGTCACCGTCTCGTCCAGCTGCGATGTGCTCGCCTTCTGCATCGGCTTGTAGACGACGGAGAACCCGCCGGCCAGGTCGAGGCCGAGCTTGGGCTTCCACCCGGCGGCCAGGGTGGCGCCGAGCGACCCGAAGGCCAGGACCAGCACGATGGACAGGCTGATCAAGAGCGAGCGCTGCCGCCGGGCCTGGGCGCGCGACGAGGGCGGGCTCACGGGTTCTTCCCCTCCTGGGGCCCGCCGTCGGTCCCGCCCACCTCGTGGCGGTCCTCGGCCCCGTCGTCGGCACCGCCGTCGGACTCGGGCACGCCGCCGTAGCCGGGGTGGCCCCCCTCGGCCCCTTCGTCCTCGTCGGCGGCGACCACCGGCTCGATCTTGCGGGCGATGGCGTTGCGGACGAGCACCACGCGGGTCGGCGGGCCCCCCCCGTTGCCGCCGGCGGGGTCGACGCCGGTCAGGATGGTCACCCGCTGCGAGTCGATGGAAAGGACCGTGCCCACGATGCCGCCGACGGTGAGGACCTCGTCACCCACCCCGATCTCGGACTGCATCGCCATCTGGCGCTTGCGCTTCTGCTGCTGGGGGCGCAGGAAGACGAAGTAGCCCCCCAGTCCGAGCAGGACCAGGATGATCAAGAAGGTGGCGCTGCCGCCCGAGTTCTTGTTTGTCGTGGCCACCAAGACGACCGCCAGCGAGGCCAGGACGGTCATCGCAAGGGGCTCCTTACGGCCGGCGATTGCTGGGTGGCGGGTCGCACAGGAGGGCAACCATACAACGTGACCGCGGCCCGGGTTGGCACTTCGGGCCCCCCGCCCCCGCAGGGTCGCCGTGGTCCCTCCCCGCGGGGTTCGCCCCCTCACAGTAGGATCACCAGGTCACCCCGCATCACCCCTGCCGGGAGGTGCCCGCAGGGTCGGGGCGGCGCGGAAGGTGGAGCAGGGGAGCGGTGCTCGAGGACGAGGTAACGGTGCTCGTGATCGAGGACGACGCCGACATCGGCCAGGTGCTGCGGGCCCTGCTCGGGCGGGCCGGCTACCAGGTCGTCGAGGCGTCCACCGGGCGCGAGGGGCTGCGCCTCTTCCACCAGGTGCGCCCGGAGCTGGTCATCTTGGACGTCGGGCTGCCCGACCTCGACGGCTGGCAGGTGCTCGAGCGGATCCGGGACATGAGCGACCTGCCGGTGCTGGTCCTCACCGCCCGGTCGGCCGAGCGCGACAAGGTGCGGGGCCTCAACGCCGGGGCCGACGACTACCTGACCAAGCCGTTCAGCAAGGACGAGCTCCTGGCCCGCCTCGGGGCCATCCGCCGGCGCCAGGGCATCGCCCCGGCGGCCCGGGCCGCCTTCGACGACGGGCGCCTGCGCATCGACTTCACCCACCAGCAGGTCACAGTGGACGGCCAACCGGTCCTGCTCACCCCGACCGAGTACCGGCTGCTCTCGGCGCTCGTCCGCCACACCGGGCAGATCCTCTCGCCGGACCAGCTGGTCGAGCTGGCCTGGGACGACACCGACGGGCTGGGGCCGGCCCGGGTCAAGTACGCCGTGCTGCGGCTCCGCCGCAAGCTCGAGTGGGACAACCCCGACGACTCCCCCTTGGAGACGGTGCGGGGCTTCGGCTACCGCTACCGCCCCCGCCAGACCGTATGAGCCCCGCCGACCAGGGGGGCCGGCCGCAGCCACGGCCCTCGGCGACGATCGACCTCGGCGCCTACGTCCGCGGCCCCAAGGACGCCGTCCCGGCCCGGCTCAGCCAGCAGCTGCCGCTCTTCGCCGCCATCGGCGCCGTGCTGGTGCTGGCCGGCCTGGTCCCCTTCCCCTCCCACCAGATCGGCTTCGTGGTCGTCGCCGGCGTCCTCTACCTCGGCCTCATCGCCGCCAGCCTGCTGCTGCCGTGGGACCGGCTGCCGAGGTGGTCGTTCTCGGCCGTGCCGGTCGGCTACGTGGCGGTGATCGCCCTCGTCCGCCACGCCCAGGGCGGGGCGCTCTCGGGTCTGGGCACCCTCTACATCCTGCCGGTGCTGTGGATCGCCTTCTACGGCCGGCGGGTCGACCTCGTGGTCGGTCTCGCCGCCGTCGCCGTCGCCCTCGTGGTCCCGGTGCTGCTCCCCGGCCTGCCGACCGCCTCGGCCGGCAGCTGGCGGGCGGTGGCCGTCACCATGGTGGTCACCGCCCTGGTCTCGTCCACCGTCCTGGCCATGGTCGCCCGCGAGCGCGCCCACGCCGAGGACCTCTCCGCCCAGTCCGACCTGGCGCGCCAGGCGGCCCGGCAGGCCGACGAGGCCCGTCAGCGGCTCGCCTCCCTCGTCCAGGCGGCAACCGAGACGGCCGTCGTCGCCGTGGACGGGCGGGCGACGGTCACCTTCTTCTCCGCCGGGGCCGAGCACCTGCTCGGCTACCGGGCCGAGGAGGCGGTGGGCACGATGACCGTCTACGACTTCCTCGACCCCGCCGAGCTGGAACGGCGCCACCTCACCGGCGCCGGTGCCCCCGACGCCGTCGCGCTGCTCTTGGCGGTGGGCGACGAATCCGTCTGGTCGTGCCGGCGCAAGGACGGCCGGCAGGTGCGGCTGGCCGCCACGATCACCAGCCGGCCCGAGGAGGGCGACGGCGACCAGGCGAACGGCTTCGTGGTGGTCGCCACCGATGTCACCCAGCGCGAACAGCTAGAGGCCGAGCGCGAGCGGCTCCTGGCCGTCCAGCGCGAGGTCACCCAGGTCCTGGTCGAGCAGAACCAGCAGCTGCGCGAGCTCACCCAGATGAAGGACGACGTGGTGGCCACCGTCTCCCACGAGCTGCGCACCCCGCTCACCTCGATCCGGGGGTTCGTCGAGCTCCTCTTGGACGAGGACGGCCCGCCGCTCGACGACGAGCAGGCCCACATGGTGCGGGCCATCGAGCGCAACTCCCACCAGCTGCTCAAGGTGGCCGACGACCTGCTGGCCGACCCCGGGGGCGGCCGTCAGCTGCGGGTGGAGTTCGTCGACACCGACCTCGCCCAGCTGGCCCACGAGGCGGTGGAGGCCATGGCGGCCACGGCCTTCGAGCGGACCATCTCGGTCGCCACCCAGGCGCCGGGGCCGGCGGTGGTCCACGGTGACCCGCTCCGCCTCCACCAGCTCCTCGGCAACCTGCTCTCGAACGCGCTCAAGTTCACGCCGGCCGGCGGGCGGGTGCTGGTGGAGGTCGAGGCGGTCGGCCCGTTCGTCCGCCTCGACGTGCTCGACTCCGGCCAGGGCGTCCCCGCGGGACAGCGCACCGCGCTCTTCGACCGCTTCTACCGCCTGGCCTCCACCTCCGAGCAGGGCATCCCGGGATCGGGGCTGGGGCTGGCCATCGCCAAGTCGGTGGTCGAGGCCCACCACGGGACCATCGAGGTCGTCGACGTGCCCGGGTGGTCCACCGCCTTCCGGGTCCTCCTGCCGGCCACCACCAGCGCGGCCGATCGGACGCCGCCGCCCGTCGGCGCCGGCTCTCCCGGGCGCAACGGCCGCCCCGCCCTCGCCCGGGTGGGACGGCGGGGGGTCGCCTCAGAACAGTGAGCGTCCCGGGGTGCCGGGCCCCGGCGGCGAGGCGCCGAGGTGGGCCCAGGCCCTGGCGGTGGCCACCCGCCCCCTCGGCGTGCGCTGGACGAGCCCCTGCTGGAGCAGGAACGGCTCGTAGGCGTCCTCGATGGTGTCGGGCTCCTCGCCCACGCACTGGGCGAGGGTGGTCAGCCCGACGGGCTGGCCGCCGAACCGGTGGCAGAGGGTCTCGAGGATCGCCCGGTCGAGCTTGTCGAGGCCGAGGCGGTCCACCCCGAACAGGTCCAGCCCCTCGGCGGCCGTCGCCCCGGTGACCACGCCGTCGCCGCGCACCTCGACGAAGTCGCGCACCCTGCGCAGCAGCCGGTTGGCGATCCGGGGCGTCCCCCTGGAGCGCTCGGCGATGCGGGCCGCGCCCTCGGCGTCGACCCGGACCCCGAGCAGGCGGGCCGAGCGCTCGACGATCGCCTGCAGCTCGGCCGGGTCGTAGAGGTCGAGCCGACCGACGAAGCCGAAGCGGTCCCGGAGCGGCCCGGCCACCAGGCCGGTGCGGGTGGTCGCCCCGACCAGGGTGAAGTGGGGCAGGTCGAGGCGGATGGAGCGGGCGGTCGGCCCCTTGCCGATCAAGATGTCCAGCTTGGCGTCCTCCATGGCCGGGTAGAGGATCTCCTCCACCGAGCGGGCCAGACGGTGGATCTCGTCGACGAAGAGGACGTCGCCCTCCTGCAGGTCGGTCAAGAGGGCGGCCAGGTCGCCCGCCCGCACCAGCACCGGCCCCGAGGTCACCCGCAGCCCCACCCCCATCTCGGCGGCCACGATCCCGGCCAGCGACGTCTTGCCCAGCCCCGGCGGGCCGGCGAAGAGGAGGTGGTCGACCGGCTGGCGGCGGCGGCGGGCGGCCTGCAGGACGATGCCGAGGTGCTCGACCAGCTGGGACTGCCCGATGAACTCGGCCAGGGTGCGCGGCCGCAGCCCCGCCTCCTCGACCTCCTCCACCGGCGCGGCCACCGGGTCGACGGCGCGCGACGGCGCCTCCTCGTCCACCGCGGCGCCGAGCACCTCGCGTCGGGCGGTCGGGGTCACCGGACGGCCAGCTCCCGCAGGGCCAGGCGGAGCAGCTCTTCCACCCCGACCTCCTCGCGCACCCCCTCGAGGGCGGCCCGGATCTCGTCGGGCGCGTAGCCCAGCTCGGCCAGCGCGGCGCGGGCCTCGGCCCGCGCCGAGGCCGGGCCAGCGCCCACGACCGCCGCCCCCGAGAGATCGGGCAGGTCGAGCCGGCTCTTCAGGTCGATGAGGAGGCGGGCCGCCGTCTTGCGGCCCACCCCGGGCACCGCGCACAGCGTGTCGGCGTCGTCCTCTATGACCGCGGTGGACAGCGCGGCCGGCGACAGGCAGGAGAGGACCGCCAGGGCCAGCGACGGGCCGACCCCGTGGGCGCCCAGCAGCGCCTCGAAGCACCGCCGCTCGTCGTCGTGGGCGAAGCCGTAGAGGACGATGGCGTCCTCGCGCACGTGGGTGTGGACGTGGAGGAAGACCGGCGAGCCGGCCGGCCCGAGCGCGGCGGCCGTGGCGGTGGTCACCGACACCCGGTAGCCGACCCCGCCCACCTCGACGACGACCTCGGTGTCGGCGGTCCTGGCCGACAGCGCGCCGCGCAGCGATCCGATCATCGTGCACCTCCCCCGGTGGCCGCCGCCACCGCCGTGCGCAGCGGCAGCGTGGTCAGGTGGCAGACGGCCAGGGCCAGGGCGTCGGCCACGTCGGGCGGCCTGGGCACCCCGGCCAGGCCGAGCACCTGGGCCACCATCCGCTGCACCTGCTCCTTGGTGGCGCTGCCGTAGCCGACCAGCGCCTGCTTGACCTCGTTCGACGTGTACTCGACCACCGAGCACCCGGCCTCGGCGGCGGCGGCCAGGGCCAGCCCGCTGGCCTGGCCGACCGACATGGCCGTGCGGGCGTTCACCTGGAAGAAGACCCGCTCCACGGCGACCGCCGCCGGTCCCGTTTCGGCCACCAGCGCCCGCAGCTCGCAGGACAGGAGCCACAGCCGTTCGGGCAGCGGCGACGCGGGGTCGGTCTCGATCACCCCGGCCGAGGCGGCCACCAGCCGCTCGCCGCGTCCCCCGCCCCGCCCGACCAGCCCGTAGCCGCAGCGCGAGAGGCCCGGGTCGATCCCCAGCACGAACATGCGTTCGACTCTAGCGCGCCCGGGGCCTGCGGTCGGGGACCCCGACCCCCTTAGCCGTCGAAGCCGGCCATCACCTCGTCGGGGATGTCGTAGTTGGCGTGGACCGACTGCACGTCGTCGTGGTCGTCGATCAGCTCCAACAGGCGCAGCACCTTCTTGGCCTCTCCCTCGTCGGTGACCGCCACCGTCGAGGTCGGCTCGAGGGTCAGCTCGGCCGACGTCGGGGTGATGCCCGCCTCCACCAGGGCCGTGCGCACCGCGGCGAGGTCCTGGGGGGCCGAGATGAGGACCCAGCGGTCGCCGCCGTCGTTCAGGTCCTCGGCCCCGGCCTCCACCGCCACCTCCATGATCTTGTCCTCGTCGAGGGAGCGGTCGAGCTCGAGGACGCCCTTGCGCTCGAACTGCCAGCTGACCGCCCCGGGCTCGGCCATCGACCCGCCGTTGCGGTTGAACAGGTTGCGGATCTCGGCCGCGGTGCGGTTCTTGTTGTCGGTGAGGGTCTCGACGATCACCGCCACCCCCCCGGGCGCGTACCCCTCGTAGTTGGCCGGCTCGTAGCGCACCCCCTCGAGCTCGCCCGACCCCCGCTTGATGGCCCGCTCGATGGTGTCCATCGGCACCGAGGCGTCCCGGGCCTTCTGGTACACGGTGCGCAGCGCGGCGTTCGTCTCAATGTCGCTGCCGCCCTCGCGGGCGGCCACCTCGAGCAGGCGGATCATCTTGGCGAAGAGCTTGGAGCGGGCCTGGTCGGCCGCGCCCTTGCGGTACTTGATGGTGGCCCACTTCGAGTGACCCGACATGCCCTACCTTCCTTACCGGTCGTCCACCGCCACGGGGGCCCGACCCCTCGATGCTACCCGGGCGGGGGGCCGGCCCGGTGGCCGACCATGGCGACGAACAGGCGGTGGAGCCGCCGGTCGGCGGTGAGCTCGGGGTGGAACGAGCTGGCCAGGGCGGCGCCCTGGCGGACCACCACCGGGTCGGCCGGGCCCTCCCCCGCCGCCGGGGCCAGCGTGGCGAGGACCTCCACCGCCGGGCCGGCCGACACCACCACCGGGGCCCGGATGAAGACCGCCGGCATGGCCGGGTCCCGGTCGCCCGGACCCGGCCCGCCCAGCGCCGCCACCACGCCCTCGGCCGCCACCACGCCTTCGAACGAGAACCGCTGGCGGCCGTAGCCGTTGCGCCGCACGGCGCAGTCCAGCACCCCGAAGGACCGCTGGTCGGGCCGACCGTCGAGCACCGTCTCGGACAAGAGCACCAGCCCGGCACAGGTCCCGAAGGCCGGCAGCCCGGCGGCCAGGGCGGCGGCCAGCGGGTCGAAGAGCCCCGAGGAGTCGAGCAGGAGCGACAGGGTGGTCGACTCGCCGCCGGGGAGCACGATGCCCGAGAGCCCTTCGAGGTCGGCCGGGCGCCGCACCGGCCGGATGGCGACCCCGAGCTGGGCGAAGGCGGCCGCGTGCTCGCGCACGTCGCCCTGCAGGGCCAGGATGCCGACGGTCACCGACGCGTGGTGTCGGCTACCAACCGCGCTCGGCGAGCCGCTCGGTGAGGCCGGAGATCTCCTGGCCCCGCATGGCCTCGCCCAGCCCCGTGCTCACCTTGGCCACGTAGTCGGCGTCGGTGAAGTGGGTGGTGGCCTCCACGATGGCCCGGGCCATCCGGGCCGGGTCGTCGCTCTTGAAGATCCCCGAGCCCACGAAGACCGCCTCGGCGCCCAGCTGCATGACCAAGGAGGCGTCGGCCGGAGTGGCAATGCCGCCGGCGCAGAAGAGCGGGACGGGGAGGGCCCCGGTGCGGGCGATCTCTTGGACCAGGCCGATCGGCGCCGCCAGATCCTTGGCCCACCGGTACTGCTCGGCCCCGTCGGCCTGGGTGATCTTCCCCAGGTCGCCCACGATCGAGCGGAGGTGGCGCACCGCCTCGACGATGTTCCCGGTGCCGGCCTCACCCTTCGAGCGGATCATGGCCGCGCCCTCCGAGATCCGCCGGAGCGCCTCGCCCAGGTTGGTCGCCCCGCAGACGAAGGGCACGGTGAAGCCCCACTTGTCGATGTGGTGCGCCTCGTCGGCCGGGGTGAGGACCTCGCTCTCGTCGATGTAGTCGACGCCGAGCGCCTGGAGGACCTGGGCCTCGGCGAAGTGGCCGATGCGCGCCTTGGCCATCACCGGCACCGTCACCGCCTGCTGGATCCCCTCGATCAGGGCGGGGTCGCTCATCCGGGCCACCCCGCCGTCTCGGCGGATGTCGGCCGGGACGCGCTCGAGGGCCATGACGGCCACCGCCCCGGCGTCCTCGGCCACCTTGGCCTGCTCGGCGTTGACCACGTCCATGATCACGCCGCCGCGCAGCATGTCGGCCAGGCCGCGCTTGACGGTGAAGGTCCCGGTCTCCCGGCCCGGCGTGTCCGAGGGGCTGCTCATCCGCCCATTCTACCGACCGCGCGCCAGGCGGCGGCCACCGGTCCCACCGCCGACGCGCCGGCGCGGGGCGCTCACCACTCGGCCAGGGCGGCCCTCCGCACCCCGGTGGCGTCGATCTCGCCGACCGCCGGCGCCTGGCGGGCCCCCACCATCGGGTCGATCCACAGCCACCGGGTGGCCAGCCACCGCGACCCGGTGAACACCGACCCCGGCCCGGGGGCGGGGCCCCGCTCCATCGCCTCCAGCGCCCCGCGCAGCCCGGGCGGGTAGCGCACGGTGGCCGCCGCCACCTGGTCGGCCCGGTACTCGCGCCCGAACCCCACCGCCCGGTGGAGCAGCCGGTCGCTCCCGGTCAGGCGGACCAATGGGGCGCAGATGGTCACCGCCACCTCGGAGACCGCCGTGTCGTGCCGCTTCACGTGGGCCAGCTCGTGGGCCACCACCCCCTCGGTCTCGATGAGCCCCAAGGCGTCGAGCAGCCCGCTCGTCACCACCAGCACCGAGGCCGACGGCCCGCGCCCCAGCGAGCAGGCGTTGGGCACCGGGTCGTCCACCAGCCACAGGCGCGGCATCGGGACCCCGAAGGTGGCGCAGAGCCCCGCCACCAGGTTGGCCAGCCCCGGCTCGTCGTCGGCCTCGAGCGGGGCGCCGCCCACCAGCCGCAGCGCCCGGGCGGCGGCCCGCACCCAGACCAAGACGGCGACGGCCCCGGCGAAGACCACCCCGGCCACCACGCCGAACAGGGGACCCGCCGCCGCCGCGACCGCCAAGAGGACCACGACGCCGGGCACCGCACCGGCCGCCACCACGAGCAGGCGCGCCCGGCGGCGGTTGGCCCGGATCTCGGCGTCGCCGACCTCGAGCGAGCTGCGCTCCACGGCCACCGGCGCCACGACCACCGGCGCCGGGGCGGGGGCGGGGCGGGGACGCGCCTGGCTCGACGGGGCGCCGCGCTGGGCGCCGCCACCTTGGCGCGACCGCTGGCCGCCCTGGCCGCCTCGACCGCCGCCGCCGCCCGAGGCTCCAGGCGACCGGCCGCCCGAGCCTCCCCTGGCCTGCCCGCCGGGCTGCGGCGCCCGCTGGCCCGAGGGCCGCCGGCGCCGGCGCCGGCCCGAGCCCCCCTGCCCCCCGGGGCCGGCCGGGCCGCGGCCGGGTGCGGGCGGGGGCGGCTGGTCGTTCATGACCGGCTCAGGTTACCCGGCCGACGGCGAGCCGCCCGGCGCCGCGCTCGCCCGGCGGCCGCCGGCCACCCGGCGGTAGACGTCGAGGTAGCGCTCGGCCAGCCGGTCCATCGACCACCCCTCGGCGTGGGCCAGGGCGGCCCGGCGGGGCGCTGGGGCGGCGCGCCCGGTGCCGGCGGCGGCCTCGGCGACGGCCTCGGCCAGGGCCCGTGCGAGCGCGGCCGGGTCGCCGGGGGGCACGAGGAGGGCGTGGCCCGAGGCGGCCGCCCGGTAGCCGTCGATGTCCGAGGCGACCACCGTGCACCCGGCGGCCATCGCCTCGACCAGCACCATGCCGAACGACTCCCCGCCGAGCGATGGGGCGCAGAGCACGTCGGCGCCGGCCAGGCGCGACGCCACCTCCTCGTCGCCGAGCAGCCCCAGCCAGCGGACCCGCTCGGAGGGGGGGAACCGCCGGCGCAGGGCGGGCGACTCCGGGCCGTCGCCGGCCACCCACAGCACGGCGGGGCCCGGGACCGAGGCGAACGCCTCCAGCAGGACCCCCAAGCCCTTGCGCGCCTCGTGGCGGCCGAGGAAGAGCACCGTCGGGCGGTCGGTGGGCCAGGGGTCGGCGGCGGCGAAGCGCGTCACCTCCACCCCGTTGAAGAGCACCTCGTAGGTACCGCCCATCGCCGCCTCCGCCGTCTGGCGGGCCGCCTCGGAGACGCAGCACCGGGCGTCGAGCCGGCGGTTGGCCCACCCGGCCAGCGGCCGCAGCGCCCCGTACCAGCGGCTGTCACCCGAGCGGTGGTAGGTGCCGACGAGCGGGGCGGGGCGGGTGAGCAGGCACCCGTACCCCGCCACCGGGGCCATCGGCTCGTGGAGGTGCACCACGTCGGGTGCGTGGCGGCGGGCGAAGCGGGCCACCCGCACCGCGGCGACGGGCGACAGAGAGACCGGGGCCACCGACCCATTGGCGCGAAGCCCCACCGACCGACCCACCACGTGGGTCCCGTCGAACCCCCCCGCACCGTCGGCGGCCCTCTCGCCCGGGGCCAGCACCGCCACCTCGTGGCCGAGCCGGCGCAGCGATCGGGCCAGCCCGGCGACCTGCCCCTGCACCCCGCCGGGCCGGGCCAGGTCGTAGGGCGAGACCATCACCACCCGCACCGCTATCCCCCTGGGCCGGCGCGGGGCGCGGGGGGCGGGTCGCTCGGCCAGTTCGGCTGGTAGAGGTGCCACTGCTCGGGGGAGCGGCGGATCAGCCCCTCGAGGCGACCGGCGATCTCCTGGGTGACGCGGGTGGCGTCGGCCCGCAGCGACCCCTGCCGGGTGGTGTCGATGGGCGGGGTGATCACCCCCATGTGGTCCCGCCCCGGGCCGCTGTAGACCGCCCCGGCCAAGAGGGTCGCCCCGGTCCGCAGGGCCAGGGTGGCCGGCCCCGCCGGGAAGGTGGTCCGCTCGCCGAAGAAATCGACGCCGACCCCGTTGCCGGCGATGTCCCGGTCGCACAACAGGCCCACCAGGCCGCCGGCGCGCAGCGTCTTTAGGACGGTGCCCGAGGAGTCGGCGCCCAAGGGCACGATGGTGAGCCCCATGGCCCGGCGCTCCTCCAAGAACCACTCGAACAGCTCCGGCGGCTCGATCCGCTCGGCCACACTGGTCATCGGGTGGCCGACGGCGGCCAGCCAGGCGCCCCCCCACTCCCAGCTGCCCACGTGGGGCAGGGCCAGCACCACGCCCCGGCCCGTCGCCAACCCTTCGACCATGTGCTCCCAGCCGCGCTCGATGAGCATCCGCTGGCGGACCTCGGCGCGCCCGGCCGCCGGCAGCCGGGCTCCCTCGACCCAGTAGCGGGCGTAGGCGCGGAACGACCGACGGGCCCACCGCTCGACCACCGCCGGGTCGGGGGCGACCGCCGGCGACGACGAGGCGAGCAGCCGGTCGAGGTGGTGGGCCCGCAGCACCCGCGGCCCGGCGCGCCGGCGGGCCATCACCTCGCCCACCACCGCCGCCGCCGCCTGGGCGGCCGGCTCGGGGAGCAGCTGCAGGGCGGTGCCGAGCGACCGGTAGGTCAGGTAGGTCGACTTGGCGCGACGGTCCCCCACGACGGCGTTGCTGGCCCGGAGGGCCGGTCAGTCCCGGCGGCGGCGGGCGTCGCCCGGCGCCCCGGTGGCGGTGGTGCGGGCCGGCCGGCCGGAGTTCGGGTGGGCGGAGCGACGGGCCCGGTGGGCGCGGCTCGAGAGGGCCTCCTGGCGGCGGGCCCGCCAACGGCCGAGCGGCTCGCCCGCCGAGCGGGGCGTGGCGCCCTCCCGCCACGTCCGCCACCTCGACTCGGCGCGTCCCTGGCGCCAGCGGGGCGAGACCACCTCGGTGGGCATCGAGGCCGGCACCCCGGTCCCCGACCGGGGCGGCCCCTCGGCGACCCTCCACACCCGGGCGAACCGGCCCAGGGCGGTCACCGTGATCAGCCCGAGGAGGACCCAGAGCACCGGCACCAGCAGCCAGGAGGCGAGGAAGCCAACGCCGAGGAGGATCATGCGCTCGGCCCGCTCCATCAGCCCGCCCCTGGCCGCCGACAGCCCGAGCGCCTCGGCCTTGGCCCGCTGGTAGGAGACGAGCGAGGTCACCCCGAGGACGGCCAGGGGGAGAAGGGACAGCTCGCCTTTGTGCACCGACACCAGGTACCAGGCCACGCCGCCCATGAGCACCGCGTCGGCCACCCGGTCGGTGACCGAGTCGAAGAAGGCGCCCCGCACCGACGCCGTCCCGGCGGCCTTGGCCACCGGGCCGTCGAGCAGGTCGTGGAACCCGGTCAGGGCCAGGAGCGGGACGCCCAGGAGGAGGTGGCCGCTCCCCACGGCGAGCGCCGTGCCCACGGCGAAGACCAGCCCCGACGCGGTCAGGACGTCGGCGTTGACCCCGATGCGCACGAGCCCCTTGCCCACCGGCCCGGTGCTGCGGTCCACCGCCTGGCGCCAGCGACCGTCGAACATGCAGACTCCTCTTCCTGGCGGCGCACCCTGCGCCACCGGACCGCCTCCCACCGACCGCCGCCTCCGGCACCGCCGGGGCCGACCCTCGGGCACTCGGCGGTCGAGCCCATCGGCCGTGCGGCCTGGCCCCAGGTTACCATCCGGCCCCCGTCCCACCCCCGGACCGGGCAGGCGCCGGCGGCCCGGCGACCGTAAGCTCGGCCACCAGAGCGCACACCTGGCGGCGGTCGCCCGGCACGGCGCCCGAGGAGGTGCGCCGGTGCCAACCATCAGCCCAGAGGGCATCCGCAACGTGGTCCTGGTCGGCCACCACGGGGCCGGCAAGACGACGCTCGCCGAGGCGCTGCTGGCCGCCACCGGCGCCATCTCTCGCCAGGGGTCGGTCGAGAAGGGCTCGACGGTCTGCGACTTCGAGCCCGAGGAGATCTCCCGCCAGCTGTCGGTCTCCCTCGCCATCGCCCCCTTCAGCGTCGACGGGGTGAAGGTCAACCTGCTCGACGCCCCCGGCTACGCCGACTTCGCCGCCGACCTCCACGCCGCCCTGGCCGTGGCCGACCTGGCGGTGGTGGTGGTGAGCGCCACCGACGGCGTGCAGGCCCAGACCGAGGACGCCTGGCGGGCGGCGGCCGCGCTCGGCCTCCCCCGCCTGGTGGTGGTGAACAAGCTCGACCGCGAGCGGGCCGACTTCGACCGGGTGCTGGCCGGGGTGCGGGCCACCTTCGGCGCCGGGGTGGCGCCGGTCGAGCTGCCGATCGGCGCCGAGGGGTCCTTCCGAGGGGTGATCGACCTGCTCGACGACCGGGCCACCCTCTACGACGTCGCCTCGGGCCCCCCGGTCACCGGCCACGAGGGCCCGGTCCCCGACGAGCTGGCCGTGACCGAGCACGAGGTGCACGAGCAGCTGGTGGAGGGGATCGTCGTCGGCGACGACGACCTCATGGCCCGCTACCTCGAGGGCGAGGCGATCTCGCGCCCCGAGCTCCAGGCGGCCCTGGCCGGCGGGGTGGCGTCGGGGGCCGTCTTCCCGGTCCTGTGCGCATCGGCGGCCACCGGGGTGGGGATCGACCGGCTGGCCCGCCTCCTGGTCGAGCTCTGCCCCTCCCCCGACCAGCGCCCGCCGGTCACCGTCGTGGCCGGCGACTCGACCGCCGAGGTCGCCTGCGACCCGTCGGGCCCGCCGCTGGTGGTGGTGTGCAAGACGGTCTCCGACGCCCACGCCGGCCGCATCTCGCTGTGCAAGGTGCTCTCGGGGACGATCCGTCCCGACGCCGTGCTCTTCAACCCGAGGACCCGCAGCGAGGAGCGGCTGCACGTGCTCGAGCTGCTCCGGGGAAAGGAGGCGACCCCGGTCGACGAGGCGGTCGCCGGGGACTTCGTCGCCGTCCCCCGGCTGGCCGCCACGGCCACCGGGGACACCTTGGCCCCCAAGGGCACCCCGGTCACCGCCGTCGTCCCCGACCCCGAGCCGCCGGCCCTCTCGGTCGCCGTCCACCCGGCCTCGAGGGCCGACGACGACAAGCTGATGTCGGCCCTCCAGCGGCTGTGCGAGGAGGACGCGTCGCTCCGGGTCTCACGGGTCGACGAGACCCACCAGACCGTGCTCGGGGTGGCCGGCGAGGTGCACCTGGCCGTCACGCTGGAGCGACTGGCCCGCAAGTTCGGTGTGGCCGTCGAGCGCGAGGACGTCCTCGTCCCCTACCGCGAGACCATCACCAAACCGGCCGCCGCCGAGGGCCGCCACAAGAAGCAGTCGGGCGGCCACGGCCAGTTCGGCGTCTGCCACCTGCGCATCGAGCCGCTCTCGCGCGGGGAGGGGTTCGCCTTCTGCGACGAGGTGGTGGGCGGGGCGATCCCCCGCCAGTACATCCCCGCCGTGGAGAAGGGGGTGGTCGAGGCGATGGCCCAGGGCGGGGTGTTCGGCTACCCGGTGGTCGACGTGTCGGTCACCGTCGACGACGGCAAGTTCCACCCCGTCGACTCCTCGGAGCTGAGCTTCAAGATGGCCGCCATCCTCGCCTTCCGCCAGGCCATGGCCGAGGCCGGCCCGGTCCTCTTGGAGCCGATCTCCAAGGTGGAGGTCACGGTCCCGGCCGACCTGCAGGGCGACGTCCTGGGCGACCTGCACGCCCGGCGGGCCCGGATCCAGGGGACCGACGCCGGCCAAGACGGCCAGCAGGTCATCGCCGCGCTGGTCCCGGTGGCCGAGCTGGCCCGCTACGCCGTCGACCTGCGCGCCATCACCGGCGGGCGGGGGCGGTTCCGCACCGAGCACGACCACTACGACGTGGTCCCCGAGCACCTGGTCTCGGGGCTCTCCCGGGCGACCGCGGGCTGAGCGCCCCGCGTCGGCGCGCCGTCAGCCCCAGGCGGCGTGGAGCCGCTCCCAGGCCGACACCAGCGACTCGGGCATCACCCGGGTGCCGGCCACCGAGGTCATGAAGTTGGTGTCGCCCGACCACCGCGGCAGGGCGTGGAGGTGGAGGTGGCGCGGGATGCCCGCCCCGGCGGCGCGCCCCAGGTTGGCCCCGACGTTGATGCCGTCGGGGCGGTAGGCGGCGGTGATGGCGCCGACCGCCGCCCGGGTGGCCGACCAAAGGGCAAGGGACTCGTCGTCGGTCAGCTCTGTCAGGTCGGAGAGGTGCCGGAGCGGGAGGACGAGGAGGTGGCCGCTGGCGTAGGGGTAGAGGTTGAGGACGCACAGGGCCAGCTCGCCCCGCCAGACCACGCCGTTGTCGGGCGAGGGCGGGCCGCTCTGGGCGATCCGGCAGAAGACGCACGCGCCGTCGTCGCCCGATCGCTCGCGCTCGGTGGCCACCGTGACGTACTGCTCCCGCCACCCCGCCCACAGCTGCTCGAGCGCCACCGGCGGACCCCGGCCTAGCCGGCGGCGGCCGGCGCCGCCCGCATCTCGGCGACGTCGCCCTCGACCTCGGCGACCACCGCGTCCACCGGAACCCCGCGCTCGGGCCGTTCGCTCCCCCGGCGGTTCACCCCGACGGTCCCGGCGGCCAGGTCGTCGTCGCCCACCACCAGCACGTAGGGGATCTTCAGCATCTTGGCCCGGCGGATCCGCCCGCCCAGCGCCTCCTCGGCGTCCTCCATCGACGCCCGCAGCCCGGCCGCCGCCAGGCGCTCTTTGACCGAGACGGCGTAGTCCACGTGGTCGTCGCGCACCGGCAGGACCCGCACCTGCTCGGGGGCGAGCCAGGTGGGGAAGGCGCCGGCGTAGTGCTCGAGCAGGACGGCGAAGAACCGCTCCACCGAGCCGAACAGGGCGCGGTGGATCATGATCGGGCGGTGCTTGGCGTTGTCGGCCCCGACGTACTCCAGGCCGAAGCGCTGGGGCAGCTGGAAGTCGAGCTGGATGGTCGACATCTGCCAGGTGCGGCCGATGGCGTCGCGGGCCTGGACGGAGATCTTGGGGCCGTAGAAGGCGCCGCCGCCCTCGTCCATCACCAGGTCGAGCCGGCGGGACTCGGCCACCGACCGCAGGGCCTCGGTGGCCTCCGCCCACTCCTCCTCGGTGCCCACCGCCTTCTCCTCGGGCCTGGTGGAGAGCTCGAGGTGGAAGTCGTCCAGCCCGTAGTCGCGCAAGAGGTCCAGTACGAAGGTGAGCAGCGAGTCGAGCTCGGCGACCATCTGTGTGCGGGCGCAGAAGATGTGGGCGTCGTCCTGGGTCATGCCCCGCACCCGGGTCAGGCCGTGGACGACCCCCGACTTCTCGTAGCGGTACACGGTCCCGAACTCGAAGAGCCGCAGGGGCAGCTCGCGGTAGGACCGCTGCCGGCTCTTGAAGATCAGGATGTGGAACGGGCAGTTCATGGGCTTCAGGTAGTACTCGGCCCCGCCGTCGAGCTCCATGGGCGGGTACATCCCCTCGGCGAACCACTGCAGGTGGCCCGAGGTCTCGAAGAGGTCCGCCTTGGTGATGTGCGGCGAGTACACGAACTCGTAGCCGGACTCGGCGTGGCGCCGCCGGGAGTAGTCCTCCATCAGACGCCGGACGATGCCGCCCTTGGGGTGGAACACCGCCAGCCCCGAGCCGATCTCGTCGGGGAACGAGAACAGGTCGAGCTCGAGCCCGAGCTTGCGGTGGTCTCGCCGCTCGGCCTCCTCGAGGCGGTGCAGGTGGTCGGCCAGCGCCTCGGCGGTCTCGAAGGCGGTGCCGTAGATCCGCTGGAGCTGGGGGCGCTTCTCGTCGCCGCGCCAGTAGGCGCCGGCCACCCGCATCAGCTTGAAGTGGCCGAGGCGGCCGGTGGAGGGGACGTGGGGGCCCCGGCACAGGTCGGTGAACTCGGGCGAATTCCAGTAGGTCGACACCACCGGCCCGCCCTCGCCCTCGGCCGGCCCGGCGTCGACCTCGTCGGCCCCGGCCCGCACCGCGGCGATGATCTCGCGCTTGAACGGCTGGTCCCCGAAGAGGTCGAGCCCCTCGGTGATCGTGTGCTCGGCCCGCACGAACGGCTGGTCCTCGGCGATGATGCGGCGCATCTCCTCCTCGATGCGCCCGAGGTCCTCCTCGGAGAAGTGGGCCCCACCGGGCAGTTCGAAGTCGTAGTAGAAGCCGTCGGCGATCACCGGGCCGATGGCGTAGTGGGCCCCCGGCCACAGGCGCAGCACCGCCTGGGCCAGCACGTGGGCGGTCGAGTGGCGCAGCACCTCGCGCCCCGCCTCGCTGGTGGGGGTGAGGATGGCCACCTCGGCCCCGTCGGCCAGCGGGGCCGACAGATCGACCTCGTGGCCGTCGACCGTGGCCGCCACCGCCGCCTTGGCCAGCCGGGGCCCGATGGCCCGGGCCAGGTCCCCAGCGGTCGACCCGGCGGGCAGCTCCTTTTCCGAGCCGTCGGGGAGTCGGACCTTCACCGCTGTCGCCATCGTCGCTCTCGTCTCTCGGCCGGGGCGCCGGCCGCCCCGTCGCGCCGGCGTGGACGAGCCAGCGTAGTGCGCGCCGGCCCGGGCACCGGGCGCTACTCGGCCTCGACCTCGGCCTTGATCCGCTCGAGGGTGGTCCGCATCCCCTCGTGGTTGGTCCGCCCGCGGCTCCAGCCCAACAGGGCCCAGTAGAGGCGGAAGGCGAACTTGTCGGCCAGCTCGAACGACTCGGTCACGTCGGTGCCCCCGGCGGCCGGCTCGAGCCGGTAGCCCCAGGTGATCATGGGCCTGCCGGGCGGACCGGCGGCGAAGGCGAACACCCGTCCCGGCTCGCACTCGACCACCGTGCAGCCCGTCCAGTAGACGGGGCCGCGGCCGTTGCGCTTCACGTGCCCCCGGAAGCGGGCGCCCACCGCCGGGCCGGTCGCCCCGTCGAGCCACTCGGCCTCGAAGGTCTCGGGGCTGTAGCTCCCGATGCGGGTCACGTCGCTCACCAGCTCGAAGACCCGTTCGGGCGGGGCCTCCATGTGCACCGTCACCGAGCCGCGCATGGCCCCACCCTACGGCCGCCGGCGCCGGCTGCGCCCGCGGCCCTGCTCAGAGGGCCACCCCGAGCAGGGCAGCCCCGGCGCCCACCGCCCGGCCGGCCGCCGCCGCGGCGTCGAGCGCCTCGAGGGCCCCGGGTGCGTCGAGGTCGTCGTCGAGGCGGGCCCGGACCTCGCCCAGGACCGCGTCGTCCCGGCCGTCGGGCGGCGGCGCCGCCCGCCAGCGGTCGAGCCGTCGGGCGGCCCTGACCATGTCGCCGGGGGCCCACTCCCAGTCGCCGCGGTAGTGGTGGGCCAGGAGGGCCAGCCGCACGGCCATCGGGTCCCACTCCTTCACCAGGTCGCCGACGAAGACCAGGTTGCCGAGGGACTTGGACATCTTCTCGCCGTCCAGGCCGACCAGGCCGACGTGGAGCCAGAGGCGGACGAACTGCCGGCCGGTGACCGACTCGGACTGGGCCGTCTCGCACTCGTGGTGGGGGAAGACGAGGTCGCGCCCGCCGCCGTGGACGTCGAGCGTCTCGCCCAGCTCGCGCAGCGCCAGGGCCGAGCACTCGATGTGCCAGCCGGGGCGGCCCGGCCCCCAGCGCGACTCCCAGCTCGGCTCGTCGGGGAGGGAGGGCTGCCAGAGCACGAAGTCGAGCGGGTCGCGCTTGGCCGGGTCGTCCGGCCGCCCGCCGTGGGCGGCGGCCAGCACGAGCATCTCGTCGCGCCCCAGGTGGCTGACCTTCCCGAACCCGGCGAAGCTCGAGACGTCGAAGTAGACCGCGCCCTGGGCGCGGTAGGCGTGGCCCGAGTCGAGGGCGGCGCCGACGAGCGAGAGGATCTCGGGGATGGCCGAGGTGGCCCGCGGCTCGGCGTAGACCGGCAGGAGCCCCAGCGAGGCCATGTCGCCGTCGAACCGGGCCATCTCCTCGGCCGCCAGGTCGAGGTAGTGGACCCCGAGCTCGCGGGCCTTGCGCAGGATGTCGTCGTCGACGTCGGTGACGTTGCGCACACAGCGGGTCTCGTGGCCGAGGTCGCGCAGCCGGCGCTGGAGGAGGTCGAAGGTGAGGTAGACGGCGGCGTGGCCGAGGTGGGCGGAGTCGTAGGGGGTGATGCCGCAGCTGTACATGGTGACCAGCGGGCCGGGCTCGAAGTCGACCACCTCCCTGCGGGCCGTGTCGTGGAGGCGCATGGCCACCGGCGCCCGCCTCAGATGCCCGAGAGCCGCAGCGTGGAGTGCGCCCGGTGCTTGATGTTGAGCGTGATGCAGACGGCGGTGAAGGCCTCGATGGCCGCCGCCTGGGAGAGCGACCCGGCGTCGAGCGGCCGCAGCCCCTCGATCCGATCGATCAGGGCCGCCGTGGCCTCGGTGGCCCCGGGGTCGTCCGAGCACACCAAGACGTCGGCGACGAGCCCCGAGTCGAGGTCCTCCATCTCGGAGGCCGGCAGGTGGTGGAAGGCAGCCGAGACGGACGCGCCGGGCAGCGCGGCCTGCAGCGCGGCGGCCATCGACCCCCTGGGCACCACCAGGGCGAGCATCTCGCGACCCTCCTTTACCAGTGCGTTGGCCATCGAGACGACGACCTTTTGGGCCAGGGCGTCGGCCAGCGGCCGCACCGTGGCCACGGCGCTGTCCCAGGGGGTGGCCACCACCACCAGCGCTCGGGCGGCCGCCCCGGCGTTGTCCTCGCCGGTGACGGGGGCGGTGAGCCGCCCGCCCCAGGCGGCGCTGAGGTCGGCCGCCACCCCGGCGGCCCGAGCCGGGTCCCGGGAGCCGATCGTCACCGCCACCCCGGCGGCCGACAGCCGCACGGCCAGGCCGCGCCCGGCCGGCCCGGTGCCCCCGAGGATGCCGACGTCCATGCCCAACTGTGGCACAGGTGGTCGGCGGGGGTGCTGACACCGGCGCCGTCGCCGATGGGTGCCCGTCGGGGCGCCGTTGAGTAGCCTCGCCGACCATGGGCGTGCTCGAGGGGAAGCGATTGCTCGTGACCGGGGTGCTGACCGACGCCTCGCTGGCCTTCGCCGTGGCCCGGCGGGCCCAGGAGGAGGGGGCCGAGGTGGTGCTCTCGGGGGCCGGACGGGGGCTGTCGCTCACCCGCCGGACCGCCCGCAAGCTGCCGGTCGCCGCCGACGTGCTCGAGATCGACGTGCAGCGGCCCGACCAGCTCGAGGCGGCCGGGGCCGAGCTGGCCGCCCGGTGGGGACGGCTCGACGGCCTCCTCCACGCCATCGGCTTCGCCCCGGCCGACTGCCTGGGCGGGGACGGCATCCTGCGGGCCGGCTGGGACGACGTCTCGGTCGCCCTCGAGGTCTCCGCCTACTCGCTCAAGGCCCTGGTGGGCGCGTTTCTGCCGCTGCTCGAGGCGGCCGGGGCCGAGGGCGGGGCGTCGGTGGTGGGGCTGGACTTCGACGCCACTGTGGCCTGGCCCCTCTACGACTGGATGGGGGTGGCCAAGGCCGCCCTCGAGTCGCTCTCGCGCTACCTGGCCCGGGACTTGGGGCCCCGCGGCATCCGCGTCAACCTGGTGGCGGCCGGGCCGGTGCGCACGATGGCCGCCAAGTCGATCCCGGGGTTCAGCGCCTTCGAGGACACCTGGGCGCAGCGGGCCCCGCTCGGCTGGGACGTCCACGACGCCGACGTGGTGGCCAAGGCCTGCGTCGCCCTGCTGTCAGACTGGCTGCCCATGACCACGGGCGAGCTCCTCCACGTCGACGGCGGCGTCCACGCCGTGGGGTCCTGACCATGGCCTCGCCCCAGGAGCTGCGCCGATTGGTCGAGCGGTACGCGGCGGCGGTGAGCGCCCGGGACGTCGACGCCGTGGTGTCGCTCTTCGCCGAGGGCGCCGTCCAGCGCGACCCGGCGACGGCGCCGCCCAACGTCGGCCGGGAGGCCATCGCCACGTTCCTGGGCAACGGGGTCGGCGCCTCCACAGCCACCCTCTTCGAGCCGCTGGCGGTCCACACCGCCGGCGACCACGTGGCCATCGACTTCAAGGTGACGGTGACCCTGGGGACCGGGACCATGGTCATCGAGGGCATCGAGGTGTTCACCGTCGACGCAGACGGCCTGATCGCCGGGGTGACGGCCTACTGGGACGACGCCGACGTGACCTTCGCCGAACGCTGAGCCCGGCCGCGCCCTCGGCCCGGTGGGCCGAGGCGGGCCGCGCCGGGGTGGGGGCGGTGGCGCCGGGCGGGGTGGAGGGTGCCGACGGTGCTCGGACCCCTTGGGGTGATCCCGCCGGTTCAGCCCTCCGCCAGCCGGGTGGCCAGGGGCCCGTCGGGCCACCGGTCGTCCAGGGAGGTCACCGAGGTGGTGACGACCCCCAGCGCGCCGAGGATCCGGCGGGCCTCGACGGCGTCGGCGCTGACGGCACCGTCCCGACCGCCGCCGTCCCTCTCGGCCGCCGCAGCCCGCACGACCGCCCTGGCGGCCAGGCAGACCGAGAGCTCGTAGGCGGCGGACAGGCGGCGGGCCTCGGCCACCGCCCCGTCCAGGGCGTCCAGGGCCGACGCGGGGTCCCTCGACGCCTCGCACACCCCGAGGAAACGCAGCACGGTGGCGTCGAGGACGTCGCCGCCGCCCAGCGCCTTGGTCCGGCGCACGATCTCGCGAGCGCGCCCTGCGGCTCCGTCGGCCGCACCGGCCAGGATGTCGGCCTCGAGGAGGCGGGCCTCGGCCTCGAGCTCGAAGATCTTGGAGCCGAGCAGCCGGAACCGGGCCAGGGCGTCGTCCAACAGCTCGACCGCCTTCGCCCGCTCTCCCCGCCGGGCCGCCAGCCGACCGAGGCTCAGGCCGACCTGGGCCAGCCCGATCGGGTAGTGGGCACCGAGCCAGGTGCGGCGCGCCGCGGTCAACAGCTCGTCGGCTTCCTCGAACCGTCCCTGGTCCGACAGGATCTCGGCGATGTTGTGCTGCACGGTGGCCGCGCCGACGACGTCGCCCACCCGCTCGCGCCGCGCCATGCTCCGTGCGTAGAAGCCGAGCCCCTCTTGCCACTGTCCCCGGATGTAGGCCTCGACGCCCATGTTGTTGAGCACGTTCGCCTGCCCGACGAAGTCGCCGACCTCCTCGTAGATGGCCAGGGCCCGCTCGGCCGACCCGTCGCCCGGCAGGCCCAGCGAGGATCGGGCGATGTCCACGAGATAGAGGGCGTGCGCCAAGCCGGGGCGGTGGTCGCACCGGGCGGCCTCCTCGGCGGCCAGCTCGGCCCAGCGGAGGCTCTCCCGGTGATGGCCCTGGCGGAAGCGGACGCCGGCGTAGGCCACCGCAGCCTCGCACGACTCGACGGCGGTGCCGGGGTCCCCCCCCTCGGCCAGCCGACGGGCCAGCGAGTAGCAGCGGAGCGCCGCGGGGTACTGCCCGACGCGCTCGTGGACCACTCCGGTCTTGCGCAACAGGCGCATCCGCCCGGTCCCCGGCGGGGTGAGCCTCCTGGCCTGCGCGTAGGCGGAGGCCGACTCGTCGAACACCCCGGCCAACTCCTCGGCGTCGCCGAGCGCCTCGGCCACCTCGGCCACCTCGGGTCGTTCCAGGGCGGGCAGGCGCTGGGCGGCCTCCAGTGCCCGGCGGTAGAAGGTGGCGGCGTCGACGTTGGCGTAGACGGCACCGGCCCGCCGCCCGGCGGTGCGGGCGTAGCGCCACGTCTCGGCGAAGCACTCGGCGTTGAGGTAGTGCAGCGACAGGAGCGGCGCCTCGGCCTCGGGGTCCACGGCACGCTCCTCGATGGCCACCGCGGCGCGGTGGTGCAGCTCCCGCCGCCGGCGGAAGGACAACCCCTCGTAGGCCGCGTCGCGGACCAGCGCGTGGGCGAAGCGGCCCTGGTCCGGGCCCTCCGGCACGACCAGGGCCCGCAGCCGTCCCCAGAGGTCCGCCGGCACCCCCTCCTCCCCGAGGAGCCGGCCGAGGAGGCCGACGTCGAACCACACGCCCAAGACGGCGGCGGCCCGCAGCGTCTGGCGGTCGGCCGGCGCCAGCCGGTCGATCTGGGCCGCCAGCAGCAGTTCGAGGTCGTCGGGGAGGGTGTCGAGCGGCTGGTCGTTGGCGACCGCGCTGGTCAGCTCGAGCAGGAAGAGCGGGTTGCCGCCCGACCGCTCGAGCAGGGCCCGTCGGTCGTGGGCCGACAGCAAGAAGTCGTCGCCGCCCCCGGCCTCGAGCAGCTCGGCCGCCGCCGCCCCGTCGAGGGGCCCGAGCTCGAGGCGGCGGTGGGGCGGCGCCGTCTCGTCCCCGAGCGGCGAGGTGCCGACGGGGCGACGGGTCAGCACCAACAGCCACCGGCGGGACTCGGACGCGCCGACCAGGTGGCCGAGGAGGTCCGAGGACGCCTCGTCGATGGCGTGGACGTCCTCGAACACCAGTCCGAGCGGCGCGTCGAAGAGGGCGTCGAGCAGCTCCACCGCGGCGGCGGCCAGGCGCTCCCGGCGGAACCTCGGCTCGATCCGCTCGATCTCGGGGGTGAGGGGGAGGTCGGCCCCGACCAGCGTGGCCAGCAGGGGGAGCCACGGGACGAGGCCGGGGGCCCGGGCGGCGACCGCCGCGCCGAGCGCCCGGGCGGCCTCGTCGACACCGGCCGACTCGGCCACCCCGAGCACCGAGCGCAGGAGGTGGCGGAAGGGCAGGTAGGGGGTGCCCTCGCCGTACTCCTCGCAGTACATCCGGCGGGTTGTGAGCTCCCAGGTGGCCGCCACCTCGGCCACGAGGCGGGACTTGCCCATCCCGGGCTCCGCCACGATCTCCACCGCGCACCCCGCCCCCCGGGCGGCGCGCCCGGCAGCCTCGGCCAGCACCCCGAGCTCGGCCGACCGCCCGATCAGCGGGAGGGTGTCGTCGACGGGGTGCGACGGGGGCCGCGGTGCGCTGGTGGCACCGTCGCGACCGAGCACCACCGACGCCACCACCGGCTCGGACTTCCCTTTCACGTTGAACGGCGGCAGCGACTCGGTGGCAAAGGCGCCCTGGACCCGGGCCAGGAAGCTGTCGGTGGCCACCACCTGGCCGTCCTCGGCGCGGCCCATTACCCGCGCCGCCAGGTTGATGGCGTCGCCGGAGAACGAGTAGATGCGTCGATAGGCGGTGCCGGCGTCGTGGACGAAGAAGCGGCCGGCGTTCAGCCCCGCCCGCACCCCGAGCGGTCCGGCCGGCGCGTGCACCACGTCGAGGGTGGCCCGCAGCAGCCGTTCCTCGTCGTCCCCCCGCACCACGGGGAGGCCGCCGGTGAGGAGGATCTTGCCCCCGTCCCCGGCGATGTCGATGTAGTGGAAGGCGACGCCGTGGCGGTCGGCGGCCTCCTGGGCCCGCGAGACGATGGGTTCGAGGGCCTCGGCGACCGCCCGGCCCCCGCCGACGGCGTGGAGGGCGTCGACCCCCCGGAACTGGACGAAGGAGATCGAGGCGTGGCGGTGCTCGGCCCGCTCGCCCCCGCCGAGGAGGTGGTGGCGCACCGCGGTGGACAGGAGGCCCGACGGGTCCGAGACCGAGAGGTCCGCCCGCGGGGGCTTGGTGGGCTCGGCCCGGGGCGCGGCCCGCAACAGCCTGCCCCCCTCCCGCTCCCCGCCGAGGACCCGAGCGTCCAGCTCCGCCGCGGTGGCCGCACTGACGAGCACCTCGCCGGACTCCGCCGCTCCCTCCATCCTCGTGGTCTCGGTGGCCGGCGGGCCGGTGACCACCAGCTCGCGGTGGCCGCCGCCGACCAGGTAGAGATCGAACCGCCCGCGGTGCACGCCGATCGACACCCCGAGCCGGACCTTCCCCACCGACGTGCTCACATTGCCCAGCCGGGGCATGGCCCGGGAGATGAGCCAGGTGGCCCGGGAGGCCCGGGAGGCCGACCCGGGCTCCTCGAAGAGCAGCAGCGCGGCGTCGCCCCCCCACTTGAGCATCTCGCCGCCGTACTCGTAGGCGATCTCCAGCAGCTGGGCGAAGGTGGCACCCACCACGTCGGAGACCTCCTCGGCCCCGGCCTTGCCCCGGACCGCCAGCCGCTCGGTCAGGGCGGTGAACCCCGAGACGTCGACGAAGGCCAACGTCCCGTCGACCGTGCGCACCCGCTTGTCGGGCTCCTCGGCCAGCCACTGCATGGCCAGTCGGGAGACGTAGGGACCCAGACGCGCGGCGTCCCCCGCCCCCTCGGAGTGCACCGAACCCCCTGAGGCCCCCACGGCCACGGCCGCGGTCGCCGGGTCGCCGGGCGGGAAGGGCACCCGGCCCTCACCCATGGCGCCCGGTGCCGGCGGAGAGGAGGAGGAGACCGGCGAACCCGGTCACGGCCGCCCCCCACGCGGCCCCCCGGTCGACGCGGGCGGCACCCCGCGGCGCCTCGCGCCCGCCGACGACGTCAAACCGGCCACACGGCAAGGAGCGTAGTCCGCAGCGGCGGCACCCGAGGGCGCCGCCGCGGGCCCCGGTCACCGCCGACTACGGGTATGTGTAGAGGTCATTTCCGGTGGCCGGGGTCGTCCCGGCCGCCGTCACGACCGAGACCCTGACCTGGCCGGCCGCGTGTGCGGGTGACGTGGCGGAGATCTGGGTGGCCGACTTGATCGTGAACGCCTCGGCTGTCGTTGTGCCGAACTTGACGTGCGTCGCTGTCGAGAATGCGGTCCCTGTGATGATCACCTTGGTCCCACCCGTCACCGGACCGCTTGTCCTAGAGAGCGAGGTGATGGTCGGGCCCGGGACGTAGGTGAACAGGTCCGCCGTCACGGCGGGGCTCTCGCCTCCGGGGGTCGCCACCCGCACGGCCACCGAGGCTCCCGAGGTGCCGGCCGGGCTCTTCACGCTGAGCTGGGTCCCTCCGGCGTTGACCGAGACTGTCTTCCCCTTGGCTGAGCCGAAGAACACTGTCGTGGCCCCGGTGAAGCCGCTGCCGCTCACGGTCACCTGGGTGCCACCGGCCGCCGGGCCGGTGGCCGGCGAGACGGCGGACACCGCCGGCACCGGGTACGAGTACTTGTAGAGGGCGGCGCTGGTTGTCGGCGTGGTCCCTCCCGGGGTGGTCACCGAGATCCTGGCTGTCCCGACTGGGTGCGCCGGGGCCGCGGCCTCGAGCTGGGTGGACGACCTGACCGTGAACGACGTGGCTGTCGTTGTGCCGAACTTGACGCTCGCAACCGTCGAGAACCCGGTCCCTGTGACGGTCACCTGGGTGCCGCCGGACACCGGGCCGCTTGTCCGAGAGAGCGAAGTGATGGTGGGCACCGGGTCGTAGGTGTAGGGCTTGGTGCCCGAGGTCCCGCCGGGGGTGGTGACGGTGACTGTGACCGTGCCGGCCGCGTGGAAGGGCGCCTTCACGGTGAGTGACGTTGTGCCCGACACGCGCACTGTCGCCCCGTGGTTGCCGGCACCGAATGTGACCGTGGCCCCTGTGCGGAATCCGGTACCCGTCAGGGTCACCGCTGTCCCGCCGGCGAGCTTGCCGGCGGTCGGTGCGACCGTCGAAAGGGTCGGGGCGCTGGCGTAGGTGTACTGCGTGGTGCCCGAGGTCCCGCCGGGGGTGGTGACGGTGACGCTGACCGCGCCGGCCGCGTGCGATGGGGCCTTGACGGTGATCTTGGCTGTGGTGACCACGACCACTGTGGTCCCGGGGTTCCCTGTGCCGAAGGCGACCGTGGCCCCGGTGACGAACCCGGTGCCCACGAGGGTCACCGCTGTCCCGCCGGCGAGCTTGCCCGCGGCCGGTGTGGCCGAGGTGAGGGTGGGGATCGGGTCGAACGTGTACGGCTTGGTGCCCGAGGTCCCGCCCGGCGTGGTCACGGTCACTGTCACGGTCCCGGCCGAGTGGCTCGGGACCGTGACGGTGAGGGTGGTTGTCCCGGTCACGCGCACTGTGGTGCCGTGGCTCCCCGCCCCGAAGGCGACCGTGGTCGACCCTGTGCGGAAGCCCGACCCGGTCAAGGCGATCACTGTGCCGCCGAGCTTCCCGGCCGTCGGCGCCACCTTGGTGAGCGTCGGGACCGGGTCGTAGGTGTAGGGCGCCGCCCCCGAGGTCCCACCGGGCGTCGACACGGTCACTGTCACCGTGCCGGAGGGGTGCGACGGGGACTTGACGGTGAGGGTGGTTGTCCCGGTCACGTGCACTGTGGCGCCGTGGTTCCCCGCCCCGAATGTGACCGTGGTCGACCCTGTACGGAAGCCCGAGCCGGTCAGGGCGAGCGTTGTTGTGCCGGGAACCTTGCCGGCGGTGGGTGTGACCTTGGAGAGCGTCGGGACCGGGTCATACGTGAAGTCTGTGCTCGAGGTGGCGGTCCCGCCGGTGGTGACCACCGAGATGGTGACGGTGCCCGTCGCGTGGGGCGGGCTCTTGACCTTGATGCGTGTGGCGGCGACGACCGTGAAGGTTGTGGCCGTCGTCGTGCCGAACGAGACCGAGGAGGCCTGTGTGAGATGGGCGCCGGTGATGGTGACTGTGCTGCCGCCCCCATCGGGGCCCTTGGCCGGGGCGAACGATGTGACCGTCGGGGCGGCGACATAGGTGAAGGCTGTGGCCAACGCGGCCGTCCCGCCGAGGGTGGCCACCGACACGGTGACGGTGCCGGCGTCGTGGGAGCGGGTCGTGGCCGTGATGTGTGTGGCATCAGTCACGGTGAAGGTCGCGGCTGTTCTCGTGCCGAAACCGACCGACGTCACCACCGAGTCGGCCTCTGCGAAGTGGGTGCCGGTGATCGTCACCGAGGTGCCGCCCGAGGCGGGGCCCTTGGCCGGAGTGACCGAGATGACGGTGGGCGCGGCGTGGGTGACCGACAGGTTCCCCGCCTCGAAGGTGAAGTCGTAGTTCGCCGCCGAGAGCGACCCGATCGTGCAGGTGATCGGGTATGTCCCGACCGGGCTCGCCTTGGTGGCTGTGGTCGAGCAGCTGGCCGTGCCCGTCACCACCGATGCGGTCTGTGTGTCCACCAAGCCGCGCAACGTGTAGGTGAACGCCGGGTTGGCGGCGCCGTAGGTCCTGGTGGCCGGCTCGGCCGTCACGGTGAGGGTGGCGGGCGTGACCTTCAAGGTCCCGGCCTCGAAGGTGAAGCCGTAGTTCTGCGCCGAGAGCGACCCGATCGTGCAGGTGATCGGGTAGTTCCCGACCGGGCTCGCCTTGGTGGCTGTGGTCGAGCAGGAGGCCGTGCCGGTCACCACCGATGTGCTCTGTGTGTTCACGAAGCCACCCAGCGTGTAGCCGAACGCCGGGTTGGCGGCGCCGTAGGCCCTGGTGGCCGGCTTGGCCGTGACGGTGAGGGTGGCGGGCGTGACCTTCAGTGTCCCGGCCTCGAAGGAGAAGTCGTAGTTCGCCGCCCCGAGCGACCCCTGGGTGCAGGTGATCGGGTAGTTCCCGACCGGGCTCGTCGTGGTGGCTGTGGTCGAGCAGGAGGCCGTGCCGGTCACCGCCGATGTGCTCTGTGTGTTCACGAAGCCGCCCAGCGTGTAGCCGAACGCCGGGTTGGCGGCGCCGTAGGTCCTGGTGGCCGGCTCGGCCGTCACGGTGAGGGTGGCGGGCGTGACCTTCAGGGTCCCGGCCTCGAAGGTGAAGTCGTAGTTCGCCGCCCCGAGCGACCCCTGGGTGCAGGTGATGGCGTAGGTCCCGACCGGGCTCGCCTTGGTGGCTGTGGTCGAGCAGGAGGCCGTGCCGGTCACCACCGATGTGCTCTGTGTGTTCACGAAGCC
>Ga0181536_10000230_pt1 | contig 65231 bp, 67 predicted proteins | sample PEATcosm2014_Bin_41_FD_121105 | JGI IMG/M metagenome (GOLD analysis project Ga0181536, IMG submission 121105) | Peatland microbial communities from MTU Mesocosm Facility, Houghton, MI, USA - PEATcosm2014_Bin17_60_metaG | ecosystem: Environmental > Terrestrial > Soil > Wetlands > Peat | place...
CGACGCGGCGGTGCGCCGGGCCGACCAGATCGAGCTCGTGGACATGGCGCCCGAGGCACTGCGTCGCCGACTGGCCCACGGCAACGTCTATCCGTCCGAGCGCATCGACGCCGCGCTGGCCAACTTCTTCCGGCCGGGCAACCTCGCCGCCTTGCGCGAGCTGGCCCTGCTGTGGGTGGCCGACCGCGTGGACGACGAGCTCCACGACTACCGGGAGCGCCACGGCATCGAGGGCTCGTGGGAGACCAAGGAGCGCGTCGTCGTCTCGCTGACCGGTGCCCCCGGCGGCGACGGGCTCATCCGTCGCGCCTCAAGGATGGCCATGCGGGCCAAGGCGGAGCTCGTCGGGGTGCACGTCCGCCTCGACACGGGCTTGTCGGCGTCGGCGTCGGAGAGCCTGGCCCGGCACCGGGCACTGCTCGAGGAGCTCGGTGGCCGCTTCGTCGAGGTGGTGGGCTCCGACGTCCCCAAGTCACTCGTGGCCGTGGCGCGCTCCGAGAACGCCACCCAGCTCGTCCTCGGAGCCAGCCGCCGCAGTCGCTGGGCGCACATCGTACGGGGATCGGTGGTGAGCGGCGCCATCCGGGCGGCGGCGGGGGCCATCGACGTGCACGTGATCGGGTCCGAGGAGGACCAGGCCCGCGCCTCGAAGCGTCTGCGCCTTCCCCGGGGCACCACGTTGTTCGCCCCTATCCCCCGGAGACGCCGGCTGTGGGCCGTGGCCGTGGGCCTCGTCGGGTTCACGCTCCTCACGCTGGTCCTCACCAGCCTTCGCAGCCACGTCGACCTGTCGCTCGCCCTCAGCGCGTACCTCCTCCTCGTGATCGCCGTCTCCGCCATCGGCGGGGTGTGGCCGGGACTGCTCGGGGCGCTGGCCGGGTTCTTGCTGTCGAACTACTACTTCGCGCCGCCGATCCACACCTTCACCATCTACGACGCCCGCGACGTCCTCGCGCTGATCGCCTTCTTCGTGGTGGCCGGGGTGGTGAGCGCCCTGGTGGACCAGGTCGCCAGGCGCACGGCGTCGGCGGCGCGCGCCACCAGCGACGCGCGGGCGCTGGCGCGCATCGCCGGACGCCTGGTGTCGGGATCGGCCGACCTGCTCCCGGAATTGTTGGCCGAACTCCTCACCACCTTCCGCCAGGACGGCGTGGCCGTGGTCGACCACGACGGCGGGAAATGGGAGATCGTGGCCTCGGCCGGCACCGAAGTCCCGAAGAACCCGGCCCAGTGCACCACCACCCTCCCGCTCACCGACAACGAGCTGCTGGTGCTGCAGGGGCCGAGCCTCCAGGCCGAGGACCGCGAGATCCTGGCCGGGTTCGCCGCCCAGCTGTCCGCCGCCATCGAGAGCCGGCGGCTACACGCCGAGGCGGCCGGCACCGACGCCTTGGTGCGGGCCAACGAGCTGCGCACCGCCCTCCTGGCCGCCGTGAGCCACGACCTGCGCACGCCGCTGGCATCGATCAAGGCGGCGACGACCAGCTTGCTGTCGGACGACGTCGCCTTCAGCCCTGACGAGACGCACGCACTGCTCGAAACCGTGGACTCGGAGGCCGACCGCCTCGGCGCGCTGGTGGAAAACCTTCTCGACATGAGCCGGGTGCAAAGCGGCTCGCTCGAGGTCACCCGCCGTGACGTCGGCGTGGTCGAGTTGGTCGAGGCGGCCGTCTCGAGCCTGGGGCCGCGCGGCGACGCGGTGGAGATCGCCGTCGACGACGCCCTGCCCGAGGTCCACGTGGACCCGGTGCTGTTGGAGCGGGCCGTGGCCAATCTCGTCGACAACGCCCTCGTCCACGGGCGCGGCCGCGGCGTGCGCGTGGAGGCGGGGATGGTGCCGGGCCAGATGATCCTGCGGGTGGTCGACCGGGGCCCCGGGATCCCGAGCGAACAGCGTGAGCTCGTGTTCCGCCCGTTCCAGCGACTCGGCGACTCCCGACGGCCCACCGGCGCCGGTGCCGGCGCCGGCGCCGGCGCACATACCGGCGTCGGGCTCGGGCTGGCCGTGGCCCGCGGGTTCGTGGACTCGATGGGCGGCGATCTCACCGCCGAGGACACCCCCGGTGGCGGCTGCACCATGGTGCTGCGCATCCCTGTCGCCGGAGCCGAAGCGACGACCGAGGACGCCCTCGTGCGGGCCGAGGAGGCCCTCCGCACCGAGGACGGCACCCGCCTGCGGACCGAGGGCACCCCCCTGCAGGTCGAGGGCGCCCGCCGGCAGGTCGAGGGCAGCCGTCCGGGCGAAGCCGCACGGCGGGCAACGGACCAGTGAGCCGGATCCTCCTCGTCGACGACGACCAGCCCCTCGTACGCGCCCTGTCGATCAGCCTCCGGGCCCGGGGGTACGAGATCGACGTGGCCGGCACGGGCGAGGAAGCGCTCGACTCGGCCGCCCATCACCACCCCGACGTCATCCTCCTCGACCTCGGCCTTCCGGGCATCGACGGCGTCGACGTCATCCGGGGGCTCCGGGGGTGGAGCCAGGTGCCGGTCATCGTCCTCTCCGCTCGCCATCAGGGAGCGGCCAAGGTGGAGGCGCTCGACGCCGGTGCCGACGACTACGTCACCAAGCCGTTCGCCATGGACGAATTGCTCGCCCGGGTGCGCGCCGCATTGCGTCGTGTCGTGGGCACCGAGGCGGAGCCCAGGGTCGAGACGGCCGACTTCGTCATCGACCTGGCCGCCATGCGCGTGATGCGCGGTGGCGAGGCCGTCCATCTCACGCCGAAGGAATGGGACGTGGTGGCCCTGTTGGTGCGGCACGCCGGCCGCCTCGTGTCGCACCGCCAGATCCTCCAGGAGGTGTGGGGGCCCGAGTACGTCAAGGAGACCGAGTACCTCCGTGTGCTGCTCGCCCGGGTGCGCCGCAAGCTCGAACGGGACCCATCACATCCCGTCCACTTCCTGACCGAGCCGGGTCTCGGGTACCGCTTCGAGATGTGACCGGCCGAGCGGGTCGGGCCGAGCGGGCCGGCCGGTCAGGCGCCCAGGTCCCGGCGCAGCTCGTCGAGGTCCCGGCGCAGCTCGTCGAGGTCCCGGCGCAGCGACGCCACCTCTTCCGTCAGTCCCCCACCGGACGGCGCCGCCACCGCGACCGGGAGGCCGGGGGCGGCCGTCGGCGCCTCGACGGCGACGGGGGTGGTGGGGGGGGCGGGGGCGCCCGGCGACTCGATCGCCTCCACCGGGGACACCTCGCCCAGCAGGTGGGCGTAGCGGTCCTCCTTCTGCCCGGGCCGGCGCCCGAGGCGCATCACGAGCGGCTCGGGACGCGCCGCCAGCCGTTCGAGCTCGCCTTGGAGGTCGTCCGCGTCCTCGAAAGACGCCATGCGCTCGGTGCGAGCCCGCAGCTCGCCGGGCGTCTGCGGCCCCCGCAGCATCAAGACCGACACCACGGCCAGCCCGCGGACGTCGAGGCTCAGCGCCTCGTCCAAGACGTGTCGAAAGCGCAGCACCGAACGCCCGTGCGACGGGTGCACGAAACGCGCCAGGCCCCGTTCCTTGGCCGCCGTCACCGCTGCCTCCACGACCCGCTCCCCGTAGGCGACGACCGGGTCGCGATTGGTGGACTGGTTGCAGGCCAGGGTGAGGGCATTGAGCGTGAGGGGGTACTGCTGGGGAGTGGTGAGCTGCTTCTCCACCAGGCACCCGAGCACGCGGCACTCTTCGGGTGGGAGCTGCGGCAGGGTCATGCGCCGAGCATAGGGACGAGGACGCCACCCCGAGGTGGCGGGAAGAGCGGGCACCGGCGAGGTGTTGGGGACGAGTGGAGAAGGCCCGAGCGGGAGGCGACGCCATGGAAGTGAAGGAACTTGGACACCTGGTCCTCTACGTGCGAAACCTCGAGCGCTCGGTGAGCTTCTACCGAGACGTCCTCGGGTGGCGCATGATCACCCCCGACGGCCCTGAGCTCGGGTTCCCGGCCGCCGGATTCTCGGCGCCCTCGGGACGCACCCATCACGAGCTGCTCCTCATCGAAGTCGGCGAGGACGCGGCCGCGCTCCCCGTCGGCCGGCGGGTCGGCTTGTACCACTTCGGCCTGAAGGTGGGCGACAGTGATGACGAGCTGCGCGAGGCGCTGGCCCGGCTGACGGAGTCCAGCGTGACCGTCGTGGGGGCGACCGACCACACCGTCACCCACAGCCTCTACGTGCTCGATCCCGACGGGAACGAGATCGAACTCTATGTCGACGTCCCCGGCGTGGACTGGGTGGCCCACCCGGAGCTGCTCATGAGCCCGATCCGCGCCCTGCACCTGTAGGGGAGCCGAAACCCCCGCGCACCGGCGCTCCGGATGTGCGAATGCGGCACGCGGCCGCGGGCGGCCGATGGGCGCCGCCGCTATCCCACGTCGGCAAAACGGCCGCGCAACACCTTCTTGTCGAACTTGCCCACCGTCGTCTTCGGCACCTCGTCGATGAGCTCCATGCGATCGGGCAGCTGCCATTTGGCGAAGCCCGATGCCAGCAAGTGGGCGTGCACCGCCGCGATGGTGATCTCGACCCCCGGTGCCGGCACCACACAGGCCAGCGGTCGCTCCGACCATCGCTCGTCGGGGACGGCGACAACCGCAGCCTCGACCACGCCATCCATAGCCATGAGGGCGGCCTCCATGTCGACCGACGAGATCCACTCACCTCCCGACTTGATGAGGTCCTTGGTGCGATCGGCGATGACGAAGTACCCCTCAGGAGAGCCCACGGCCACGTCCCCGGTGCGGAACCACCCGTCATCGGTGAACTGCTCGGCCCCGTCGCCATGGAGGTACGAGTCGACCACCCAGGGGCCACGCACGAGCAGGTTGCCCATGGTCTCGCCGTCCCAGGCCACCTCGTCGCCCTCGTCGTCGCGGATGGTGACGTCGATGCACGGCATGGGCAGGCCGGCTTGCGTGCGGACGCTGCTCGTCACCTCGTCGTCGCTCCAGTCGGCCATCTTCTCCTTGGGCCACGCCATCGAGGCCAAGGGCGACGTCTCGGTCATGCCCCAGGCCTGGACGATCGGGATCCCGAACTCCCGCAGGTATCGCTCGATCAGCGCCCTCGGCGGCTGGCTCCCCCCGCAGGCCAGGTGACGGAGGTGTTCGAGGCGCCCGCCCCGGCGGGCCAGCTCGTCGGCCAATCCCAACCAGATGGTGGGCACGCCGGCCGCCACCGTCACCCGTTCGTCGACGAGCAATTGAGCCAACGGTGCCGGCTCGAGCGCGCCGGCGAAGAACACCTGCTTGGCCCCCATCAAGGTGGCGGCATGGGGAAGGCCCCAGGCGTTGGCGTGGAACATGGGAACCACAGGCAACACGCAGTCGTCGGGACCGATGCGCACGCCGAGCCCCGACGACGCGGTCAGGGAGTGGAGCAACGTCGAGCGGTGGGTGTACACGACACCTTTGGGCCGTCCCGTGGTGCCCGACGTGTAGCACAAGCCCAGTGGCGTGGACTCGGGGATGTCGATGCGCTCGTAGTCGTCGGACTCGGCCCCGATCAGTTCCTCATAGGCCACCACGCCCGGTAAGGAGGTGGCGGGAACCTCGTCGTCGAGGACGATGACATGGCGCACCCCTTCGAGCCCCCCCGAGGCGGCGACCTTCTCGAGCAACGGGAGAAGGTCGGCGTCGACCAGGATCGCCCGGTCGTCCGCGTGGCTGATGATGAACCCGAGGTCTTCGGGAGACAAGCGCAGGTTGAGGGTGTGCAGCACGCGCGCCGTGCACGGGACAGCGAAGTAGCACTCCAGGTGTCGATAGCCGTTCCAGGCCAGGGTGGCAACCCGCTCGCCCCGGTCGATGCCCAATCGGTCGAGCGCATGCATCAATCGCCGGGTCCGGCGACCGAAATCGCCATAGGTATAGGCGTGGCGATCCCCCGCCACCGTGCGGGTCACGATCTCGGTGTCGGCGAAGTAGCGCGGCGCGTGCTCGAACAGCATCCACGAATTGAGCGGGACATCCATCATCGCCATCGGCGCTCTTCCTCTCTCAGGTCGGCGTTCGGGCCGAGAATTGCCGGACTTTCGCGGCGATGGCCTGCGAGCCTCGCCGGCCGAGCATGAGCGTGTAGTGGTTGGTGTCGGCCACCATCTCGTCGCTGAGCCCGGGCTTGCGCTCGCACCATTGCGCCACGACGGCGTCGGGGAAAAGTGGCATCGGCTCGTTCAGCAGGTTCCGCGGCGCACGCAGCAGGTCGATGGAGCAGTCGAGGGCAGCGAACGACCGGGCGATCAGGTCGGGGGCGACAATGGGCTCGACACCATCGGTGCGGGCGGCCTCCTCGGACACGCGGGAGCGGAATCCACCCTCGACCGCCTCGAGGTCGTAGTCGAGATAGGCCTCGACGTCGTCGTTCCAGTCTTCGGAGACGGCCGGGTGCTGACGCCAGAAGTCCAGATACGCCTCCCGGGTCGGGAACACGGTCTGCAGGCGGGCGAGGGCCGGACCGAGGACGACGTCGAGCACGACGGCGGGGTCCAGCCCGTCGGGGACGGGCAGGGGCAGTCCACCGTCGGCCAGCACCAACCGATCGACCAGCTCGGGGTACGTCGCTGCCAACACGACGGCCACGTACGCCCCCATCGACTGGCCGACGACAACCAGCGGCCGGTCGGAAATGGTACGGATCACCGCGGCACAGTCCTCAGCATGGCGCCGCAGACCATAGGGGCCAGGCAGGTGGTTGCTGAGCCCGCGGCCGCGGAGATCCGGTGCGGCCAGCGTGCGCTGCGAGCCCAGGTGCCGGGCCACGGCGACCAGGCCCATGGACGAGGCGGTGACGCCGTGGATGCCGAGGACGACCTCGGGGCCCGTTCCCCACACGGCGACGTGGAGCGCCCCACCTTCGACAGGCACCGCCAGCGAGCGCGTCATCGCCGAAGCCTATGTCGCGGCCCGCGTGAACCGCGTGTGACCGGGGGCGCCAATGCGATCGGCCCGGGGCGTCATTGCGACAGGATGGCCTCCAGCGCACGCATGGCCCCGCGCATGTACCCGCGCCAGAGCACGTGGACGACAGGCCACAACACCGGCGCCGCGGCGCGCGTCGCCGGCTCGAACGAATAGGTCCACCGGATCTGCGTGTGACCCGCCGCGCTGTCGAGCCACCAACGTCCCCGGGCCGAGCGGACCAAGACGCCGAGCGGCGCCGGGAGTTCGGTGACCCGGTAGGCGAAGTATCTGGGTCGCTCGTAGTCGGTGAGCTCCTCGTGCGCCGAACCACCGTCGGCCAGTACGACGGTACGCGAGGCTCCGGGGGTGACCCAGGGACCGGTCAGCTCCGTCGTGCCGACCACCGCGGGGATGGGACCGAAGCGGTGCAGGAGGCTCGGCAGCACGTCCTCGGCGCTGAGCACGTCGAAGGCATGCTCGATCCCGGCCGAGACGGTGAGGTATCTCGTGACAGCGATCTCGCGCACCGAGATCAGCTGCGCAGGACGACGCCTGGACGAGCATCGAGTGCGGACGTCTCGAGATGGCCGTCGACCCGGATCGCCACGCCGTTGACCAGGGTGTGCACGATGCCCTCCGGCTGGTCGGCCGTGAGTCGCTCTCCGTCCGCCGGGAAGTCGCGCACCCGGCGCAAAGGGCCGGGGGCCACGGTCTCGGGGTCGAACACGCAGATGTCGGCCGTCTTGCCGGGTTCGAGCGTGCCCCGGTCCACCAACCCGAAGACGGCGGCGGGCTCACCGGTGAGCTTGTGCACGGCTCGCTCGATGGGCATAACGGCGCGGCCGCGCACCCAATTCCCGAGCAGGTCCGTGGCGAAGCACGCGTCGCACAGCTGCGACACGTGCGCTCCAGAATCGGCCAGGCCGAGCAAGACGTTGTCGCGGGGTAACAACCAGGCGATGGCGTCGGGGTCGTCGTTGGCCACCACGGACCAAAACCGCGTCTTGAGGTCGTCATCGAGCGACACGTCGAGAAGGACGTCGAGCGGCGTGCACACCCATTGCTCGGCCAACTCGACCACACCCCGCCCGACGAGGTCGGGCCGGCCCGGGGACTCGGCCACCGACAGCGCGGCCCAGTTGACGGGCAGGACGCCGCCGGCGTTGAGCTCCTCCCAGGTCGCCGATCGCCAGGAGGGGTCCCGATAGGCCGCCACCCGGTCGTCGTGATCGACGTCCATCAGCTTGGCGAAAGCCTGACGGCTGTTGAGGGTGAACGGCTCCGCCAGGTTCATCTGGAAGACCAGCGGCCGGCACGAGACCTGGGGCCACACCTCGACGCCCTCGAGGCGAGCCGCGTCGTTCCGGGCCACCACCTTCTCGTGGTACGGGTACCCCTTCACCGTGAGCAGTGCCGTCCACGTGACGGGCCGACCCACCTCACGCTGCAGGGCGAAGACGTCCTCGTCGCGCAAGATCCCGCCGGGCAACAAGGCCACCACGCCCTTGCCCCGGTCGCGGAGGGGGCCCACCAAGGCCCGGAGCTCGTCGAGGTCGGCGACCCTCGACGGCACCGGCCGGCCTCCCTGGCCGTTGTGCGTGGGCGAGGCGCTGGAGGCGAACCCCATGGCCCCGGCGACCATCGCGTCGTCCACCACCGCTCGCATGGCCCGGAGCTCGACATCGGACGCCGGGCGCTCGTAGGCGTCGTCGCCCATGACGAACATGCGTACGGCGGTGTGTCCGACGTAGCACCCGTAGTTGAGCGACACTCCCCGCTGCTCGACGGCGTCGAGGTACTGCGGAAACGTCTCGAACTCGTCCCACGGCACCCCCGTGGCCAGGGTGTCGAAACTCATGTCCTCGACGTGTTGCAGGGTCCTGGCCAACAAGGCGACGCCGTCGTGACGCACCGGGGCAATCGAGAACCCGCAGTTCCCCGCCACCACGGTGGTGACCCCGTGGTGCGCGGAGGGCGTGAGCCAGGGGTCCCAGAACACCTGCGCGTCGTAGTGCGTGTGGATGTCAACGAACCCGGGCGCGACCACGAGGCCCGACGCGTCGAGCTCGCGCGCGCCCGACAAGCTGTGACTGATGTCCACGATCCGCCCGTCGCGCACGGCCACGTCGACGTGCCGGCCCGGCGACCCGGTGCCGTCGACCACCGTCCCGCCCCGGATGACCAGGTCGCCGTCCACGGTCACTTCAGCTCCCGGCCGGCACCGAAGCCGCCGACGCGGCGGAAGCGGCCGGCGCGGCTGGTCGGCCCACGAGGTCGGAGACCTTCGTCCCCTTGCCCCTGGGCGACGGGCCCAGAACGGCGTACGGCGTCGGGGTGACGTCGACGTCGCGCGATCGCGCCCGCAGCGCACCCACCGTGCACTGCTCCTTGGCCTGCAGGGCAAAGGGGTCGAAGCGGAAATGACGCATGGCGTTTCGATGCGTGATCTTCTCGACGTCGTCGTCGGGGATCGAGCCGAGCGATGCCATGAGGTACTCCGGCGATCGTGGCCAGGTCGAGTCGCTGTGGGGATAGTCCGCTTCCCAGCAGATGGAGTCCACACCCACCAGATCGCGTTGTGCCAACCCGGCGGCATCGTCGATGAAGCAGGTGACGATGCGTTCGCGAAACAGCTCGCTCGGCAGTCGGTCACCGAAGTCCTGCCCGGTCCAGGCGTGATGGCGGGTGTAGGTCCAGTCCATGCGCTCGAGGAAGTAGGGGACCCACCCGATCCCGCCTTCCGACAGCGACACCCGCAGGTCGGGGAAGTCGCGCAGCACGTGGGAGAACAACAAGTCGGCGGCGGCCTGGATGATGTTGACGGGTTGGAGCCCCAGGAGCACGTCGATCGGGGCGTCGATGGCGGTTACGGCCAGGTGCGACGAGGACCCGATGTGCAGGCAGACGATGGTCCCCTCCTCCGAGCACGCTTGCCAGAAAGGATTCCAGTGCTCGGAATGGAAACTCGGGAGCTTCAACTTGGCCGGGTTCTCCGAGAAGGACACGGCGTGACATCCCTTGGCCGCCACTCGGCGCACCTCGGCCGCCATGGCGGCGGGGTCCCAGATCGGTGGCAACGCCAGCGGGATGAAGCGCCCCCGATACGTGCCGCACCACTCCTCGATGTGCCAGTCGTTGTAGGCGCGGAGGACGGCGAGGGCGAGGTCGGTGTCAGGGACTCTGGAGAAGAATTGGCCGCAGAGGTTGGGGAACGACGGGAAGCACATCGAGCCGATCACGCCGTTGGCGTCCATGTCCCGCACCCGGTCATGGATGTCGTAGCAACCCGAACGGATCTCGGCGAACGACGTGGGCTCCACCCCGTACTCCTCGACCGGACGGCCGGATACGGCGTTCAGACCGATGTTGGTCGCCTCCCGACCGGCGAACCGCCACACCTCGGTCCCGTCGTCACGGGTCTCGACTCGAGGGGCCTGGTCGGCGAACCGGGACGGCAGCCGGCCCTCGAACATGTGCGGGGGCTCGACCACGTGATCGTCGACGCTCACCAACACCAGGTCATCAAGCTGCACGGCGCCTCCGATGGTCGGACGATCACTGACACGCGTGTCGGAGAACACACTATCGTCGCGCCGAGTGAGCGGACAGGGCCTGATGAAGGAGCCGAGCCTGATGCCGGCCTGGGAACGGGCGGGCGGTCGGACCGGCCGGTGAACGGGACGCGACGGCACGCCGTCATCGCCGGGGTGGCGACGTCGGACTACCCGTACCTGCCCGAGCTCACCGAGCTCGCCGTGCACGGGCAGGTGGCCGATCGCGCCCTGGCCGACGCCGGTCTCGCCTTCGCCGACGTCGACGGGCTGGCCACCGCCGGGTTCTTCCCCATGTACGCCGTCGGCCTGGCCGAGTACCTGGGGGTCACACCGACCTACCTCGACGAGACCAACACCGGTGGGTCGTCGTTCGAGGTCCTCGTCGAGCACGCGGCCTACGCCGTCGAGGCCGGCGCGGCCGAGGTGGTGCTCGTCACCTACGGCAGCATCCAGCTCTCGCAGATGGGGCGACGGCTCGGGACCGGTGGTGGTGGCGCCGGCATGCCCGGTCCCGCCGTCCACGACGCGCTGTGGGGCAACACCTTGGTCGGCAATTACGCCATGGCGGCGCGCCGGCACATGCACCAATTCGGCACGACCTCCGAGCAGCTGGCCGCGGTGGCGGTCACGATGCGCGACCACGCCGCCTTCAACCCGCAGGCCCAGTACCGCGACCCGATCACGGTCGACGACGTCATCGGGTCGCGCCTAGTCGCCGACCCGTTGCACAAGCTCGACTGTTGCGTCATCTCGGACGGGGGCGCGGCATGCGTGGTGACCACCGCCGAGCGGGCCACGGACCTCCCCCGAGCACCGGTCTACATCCTGGGGGGTGCGCACGCATCGACGCACCAGTTCAACCTGTCGGCCATGGCCGACCTGACGACGACCGCGGCCGCCCGCAGTGGCCCGGCGGCGTTCGCCCGGGCCGGGATGACCCCCGACGACGTCGACGTGGCCCAGCTCTACGACTCGTTCACCATCACGGTCGTCCTCACGGTCGAGGACCTCGGTTTCTGCGCCAAGGGCGAGGGCGGCGCGTTCGTCGAGGCGGGCGGGCTCGGCCTCGGCGGACGGCTCCCGACCAACACCGACGGTGGCGGCCTGTCCGCGTGCCACCCAGGGATGCGCGGCATGTTCCTCATCGTGGAGGCGGTTCGCCAGCTGCGCGGCGAGTGCGGGCCGACGCAGGTCCCCGATGCGCATGTCGCCGTGGCCCACGGCACCGGCGGCATGTTGTCGACCGGCGCCACGCTCCTGCTCGGCAACGAGGCCCCGTGACCGACCAGCCCGTGACCGATTCTTCCCCGCCCGCGGACGAGCGGCCGCCCAAGGCGCGTCCGGCGCCCGTCCCGGACGCCGACACGGCCGAGTACTGGAAAGCGGCGCACGACGGCCGGCTCCTCGTCCAGCGATGCGACGCCTGCGGTGCCACGCAGCTCTACGCCCGGGACCGGTGCCGGCGTTGTCGTGGCGTCGTGAGGTGGGAGGAGGCGAGCGGCCGGGGCACCGTCTACAGCTTCACCGTGATCCGCCAGAATTATCAGCGGCCGTTTCGGGACTGGATCCCCTACGTCGTCGCCCTCGTCGACCTGGAAGAGGGCCCACGGGTCATGACCAACGTGGTGGGGTGCGACCCGGCGCTCGTGCACATCGGCATGGCGGTGCGCGCCCGCTTCGAGGTGGTGTCCGACGATGCCGGGATCGCCCTGTTCGAGCCGGCACCGTGAGCGCGGTCCCGGTCGACGCCGTCCACGAAGGCCTGTTCACCACCGGCGCTACTCCGCACCTGCTCGGCAGTCGGTGCGGCGCCTGCGGCGCGCACGACTTCCCGGCGCACGACACGTGCCCGTACTGCTCCTCGGAGGACGTCACCGGCGTGGCGTTGTCGTCGACCGGCCGGTTGTGGGCCTGGACGGCGGTGACGTCGGCTCCGCCGGGCTACCGCGGTGAAGTGCCCTACGGCTTCGGCGTGGTGGAGCTCCCCGAGGGAATCAGGGTCGTCACCCGGCTGACCGAGCCCGACCCGGCGCGCCTCGCCTCGGGGCAGCTGATGACCTGCGTCGTCGTGACCCTGCACACCGATGACGACGGGCGACGCATCGTGACCTACGCCTTCGCCCCGGACGCGTCGTGACCACGGTCGAGGTCGCCGGGACCGGGCTCGCCCCCTTCGGGCGTTTCGACGGTTTGCGGGCCACGGACATGGGCGTGATCGCGGTGCGTGGCGCCTTGACCGAAGCGGGCGTGGGCCGCGGCGGCTTCCAGGCCGCGTTCTGCGCCACCGCCTACGGCGGCGTGGCGAGTGGGCACAAGGTGCTCGGCGCGCTCGGGATGACGGGCATGCCCATCGTCGACGTCGAGGCCGGCTGCGCCAGCGGCGCCGCCGCCGTGATGTTGGCGGCGTCGGCCATCGCCGCCGGGCAGTACGACACGGTCGTGGTCTTCGGCGTGGAGAAGATGCCCAAGGGGATCATCCGGTCATCGTTCTTCGATCCCTGGCAGGAGGCGGCCGGTCTGGCCGCCACGCCCTCGTACTTCGCCCTTCGGGCCCAGAGGCTCATGGAGACCTCGGGGGTGACCAAAGAACATCTCGCCGCTGTGGTGGTGAAGAATCGGCGAAACGGCGTGGACAACCCCGACGCCATGTTCCGTGCCGCGGTCGATGCCGCTTCCGTGCTCGCCTCACGCGTCGTGTGCGAGCCGCTGCATCTGTGGATGTTGTGCTCGCCCAACGAGGGCGCCGCCTGTGTCGTGCTCCGGGCGGCCGGATCCACCTCCGGGAGCGGTGTTGCGACGACGGAACGAGCCTCGGTGCCCAAGATCACCGTGGCCGCCGCCGTGTTGCGTTCGCACCTCCCAGGCGCCGTGCTGTCGGAGTCGACACCGTTGTCGGGACTGGTCGACGACGCCGTCACACCACCGAGCACCCTGGCCGCCGACGCCGCCTACGAGAAGGCCGGACTGGGGCCCGGTGACCTCGACGTGGTCGAGTGTCAGGACACGGATGCGGCGCGCGAGCTGCTGGCCTACGAGGAGTTGCGCCTGTGCCCGGCCGGGGGGGCCGCCGCCATGCTCGAACGAGGAGAGAGCGCGCCCGGGGGCCGGTTGCCGGTGAACCCGAGCGGAGGCTTGTTGTCGAAGGGCGAGCCACTCGGCGCCTCCGCCCTCGGACAAGTCGTCGAGCTGGTCCGCCAGCTCCAGGGCCGGGCCGGTGCGCGCCAGGTGCCCGGCGCACGGGTGGGACTGGCGCACACCGTCGGTCGGGGAGCGAACGCCGGCGTCATCATCTTGACCAGCTGACCAGCTGACCGGGCGCCGACGCCCATGGGCCGCGGGCCGGCGATGACCGGGCTCTCGGACCCGCAAGGCGATACCCGCGCCTTCGAGTGGCGCACGAGGCGGCGTCGTGTTCGGGGCCGGGGCCGGGGCCGTCGGCAGGGCTACCTCCCGGCACCGCCGTGGTCGACCATGGTCCGAAGGGCCACTTTGTCGAGCTTGCCCATGGGTGTTCGGGGAAGCGCCGCGTCGGTGACCACCACGACTCGGGGCGCCTTGTAGTCGGCCAGGCGCTCGGCGAGAAAGGCCCTGGCCGCATCGACGTCGAGGGTGTCGACCCCCGGGCGCAGCCGGACGACGGCCGCGACGTCCTGGCCGAGAACGTGGTGCTCGACCCCGACCACCCCGGCCTCGACGACGTCGGGGTGGTCGTGCAGGGCACTCTCCACCTCGATCGAGGAGACGTTGTAGCCGCCCCGGACGATCACGTCCTTCTTCCGGTCGACGAGATGCAGGTACCCATCGTCGTCGAGGAATCCCAGGTCTCCCGTGTGGACCCACTCCCCCTGCCAGGTGGCCGCGGTTGCTTCGGGGTCGTTGTGGTACGAGCGTTGGCCCGCCGGGGCGCGCACCACCACCTCGCCGACGACGTCGGGGGCGACCTTCACCCCGCTGTCGTCGACCACGCGCACGCCGTCGGGCTCGAGGGGACGCCCGACGGCACCGGGACGGTGCAATGCCTCGCCGGGGGGCATCACGACGACGCTGGTCCCGCCCTCGGTGAGCCCGTAGCCGTTGATGAGCACCGCCCGCGGGAAGGCGTCGGCCAGGAACTGCACGGCCTCGTGGGGCATCGGCGCGCTCCCGTACATGAGGGCGCGCACGCTGGAGGTGTCGACCCCGTCGAGCGCGCCGGACTCGAGCAGCAACAGGGCGTGGGCCGGCACCATGACGATCCACCCCGGACGCTCACGGGCGATCAGCTCGGCGAAGTCGTGCGCGTCGAAGGCCGGGAGCACGAGATTGGTCAGGGCGAAGCGGAGGCACAGCGACTGGGTCCCGTGCGTACCGAGGAAGGTGGCGAGCGGTATCGAGTGTAGGAGGACGCCCCCGTTCTCCAACGGGCTGAACGGGTGCGACACGGTCGCACTCCGATGGGTGGCGGCCACGCCCTTGGGGGGTCCCGTCGTCCCCGACGTGTAGAGGATGTCGGCGATCGCGTCGGGATCGAGCGCACGTCGCGCCCGGTCGTCGCCCGCCGCGACCGCCGCGTCCCAGTCCAGTTCTCGACCGGCTGCGGCCGATGAGACGGTCGAAGCGCCGCCCGCGCCCGGCGCCACCACCAGCAGGTCATCCGCCGAGGACAGGGCCCGGACGCGAGCCAGTTGGAACCGGTCGGCCACCACGCCGACCGCGCCGCTGTCGTGCACCATGTGCTCGAGCTCGCGCCGCGCCACCCGGGGATTGACCGGCACGGCGACGGCCCCGGCCTCGAGCACCGCCATGTACGACACCAGGTAGATCGAGGCGTTGTCGTTGCCGACCAGGAGTGCGACCGGATCTCCGATCCCGACGCCGGCCTCCTCCAGGCCGTGGGAGAGCGCGCTCGAGCGCACGTGCCATTGGGCGTAGGTCATGTCCTCGCCGCCGGCCACCCGGAGCGCGATCCGGTCCCCGAAACGCTCGGCCACGGCCCGGAGATAGTCGACCAGCAGTTCCATGCCCCCACCCTCGCACCGACGTCCCCGTCCGTAAACTCCCGCGTCTCATCGATAAACTCCGGCGGCGAACGGGGCCAGGAGGTCGTCGATGCCCAACCCGGCGGGTGCCACCGCACCGATCCTGATCGGTGTGCTCTACGACTTCCCTCAGGGTGACGGCGGCGTGCTGTTCGAAGAGGCCGTCCACCTGGGTCTGGCCGAGGTGCGCGCCGGTGGGCGGCTCGACCGACCGGTCGAGCTCGTGAGCCGCCAGGCTCACGGCCTGCCCGCCGGCACGGCGCACGACGTGGGGCGCACCTTCGCGGAGCTCGTCGACATCGGCGTGCTGGCCATCTTGGGCCCGTCCATCAGCGACAACGGCCTGATCGTGGCCCCCCTCGCGGACCGGGTCGGCGTGCCGTGCATCAACTACACCGGTGGCGAGCACACCCGCAACGCCTGGATGTTCCACTACCAGGTGGGTTCGCTCGAAGAGGAGCCCTCGGTGCTCGTCAGGCACCTGGTGCGCCGGGGACAACGCTCCGTCGCGGTGGCCCACGACCACTCTCCGGTTGGGCGACGCTACGCGGAGTTCCTGGCCGAGGCGTGCGCCTCGGCGGACGTCGACATCACTTCCACCGCGGCGGTGTCACCGCTGGCCGAGAACCTCACCCCCGCCGTCCGCCGCCTTCGGGCCTCGGACCCGGCCGCGCTCGTCTACCTCGGGCTCGGTGTCGCCGCCCGGGCGCTGTCGCTGGCCGTGGCGGACGAGGGCTGGAAGGTGCCCGTCGTGTCCAACTCGGCGCTCATGTTCGGCTACGCCCGCAAGGACTGGCGGGCGGGGTGGGAGGACTGGGTCTACGTCGACAGCGTGGCGGACGACAACGCGGCGCGGGCCAGGCTGCACGAGCGCTCGGCCCGCACGGCGGCCGGGCCCATCGGTGTCGCCGCCTACGACATGGGTCGACTGGTGGGCGAGGCCCTCTCCCGGGCGGCACACCTGACCCGCGACGGCGTGCGCGACGGCTTGGAGCGGGTGAAACAGCTCCCCGCCGCCAGCGGCATGGACGGCACCACCATGGGCTTCGGGAATTACGACCACGGCGCGCTGAAAGGCCGTTACCTCGTGCTCCGGCGCTGGCACGACGGCCGGACGCTGCAGGTGGAGGACCTCGAGAGGACCTGAGCTCAGGAGTCGGTCGTCGGGTGGGCCTCCGGAGGGAACCGACCGACATCGGCCCCCACCTGCTTGCCGATGTTGGCCACGTGGAGGTGGATCTCGTCGAGGAGGTCGGTGGCCCGCTTCACCTGAGCGGTCAGCTCGGTGTTCTCCTGGATCAGGGTCTTGATGTCGTCGGTGTTGTGCTCGGTATGGATGGCGATCTCCGAGGAGATGGCGTCGGCCCGCTTCGCCGCGATCAGCAGAGCCGCGGCCTGGACGCCGGCCAGCATGGACAAGAAGAGGTTCAACAAGATGTAGGGATAGGGGTCGAAGGCCTTGTGGCTGAGGACGTGCTGCAGGAACACGGTGTTGACGATCACCCAGAGCGCCATGACCCCGAAGAACCCGAACACGAACGGCCACGAACCCATCAGATTGCGCATCCGGTCGGCCGACCGCTCCCCGAACGAGAGCTCGTCGCCCGATCGCACTCCCGGGTGGCGATGCCAATGGGTCTGCCAGGCGCGCTCGGACATGACGACGATCGTTGCCCGCCGGCAGTGTCGACGGGTGGATCTCCCCGCTGTCGTCAAGAGGCGGGCTCGGGCTCCCCGAGGCGCTGGATATAGATGGTGATGCGGCTGATGAGGCCGGCCTCGTCGAGATCGAACACAAGGGCTTCGGGGGTCACGATCGTGGTCCCGTCGATCTCGACCGTCTCGGACAGTTCGACCACGACGGTGCCGGCGGCCTCGACGAGGCGTTCGATGCGCATCGAGTACCCGGGGAGCTTCGGCATGAGGTCGCACAGAAAGGCGACGTAGGGCCCCTTCGGCGTATAGGTGTCGCCAAAGGGGCCGACCCGGACGACGTCGTCGGCCAGGCACGCGGCCATGGCATCCCAGTCGTGGGCGACGAGGCGATCGAGGTAGCGCTCCACGACGTGCACCTCGGTCCCCCCTCTGCCGGAAGGGGTCATCGTTGCACGTGCGCCCAGGCCCCGCCGGCGTCGGCGGAGGCGGTGATGGCGTCGAGCCCGGCCATCGGCGCGACGCCGTCGACGAAGGCCCACCGTGGAGCTGGCGGCCGATGTGGTCCCGGGAGCCGTGATCTTCGTTGCCCGGCGTGGCGTGGAGCGGGCAGGCAACGTCGGCGAGCGGGACTACCTTGAGATCATCGTGGAGCTGAAGGAACCCGGGCCGGACGGGTCCTGGCGCCCGGGACGCCGGGGGCGCCCGGGACGCCCGGGGTGCCGGGGGTGCCCGCGTGCGACGAGCCGGGCGGCGGTTCCGACGGCACGGAAACGGGCACGGGTACCGACTCCGGGCGACGTTGGTCGGTCACGGACAGCACCATCAACAGGGCACCGGTGACCAGCGCGGCGAGGGCCATCAGCGGGATCGACGTCCAGAACTCCACCATCGTCATGCCTCCTCACCCCCATGGTGGTGGCCGTCACTGAGCAGAAGCTGTGCAACGACCCAATGTCCCCTGTGAGGACGGCAACCCGCCGGGAGGCAGCCTGGAGTCCGTGAGCGTGCACGACGGACTCGACACCGAGGCGGTGTCCGGCGCCTTTCGCCACCGCGTCGAGTCCCGGCGCATCGGTAGCCGGTGGTCGAGATCGATTGCGGCCGTTCCCGGATGCCCGCGTCGCCGACACGGGCGGCGCCGAGGGCCCGTTCCCATGGCGGCGGGTAGGGTCAGTGGCCGTGGCCGCCGCAGAGGTGCGCATCATCGAGGCCTCGGGGCACGAGCTCGGGATCTCGAACCCCGACAAGGTGTACTTCCCCGAGCTTGGCGCCACCAAGGGGGACCTCGTCTCGTACTACGTCGCGGTCGGTGACGCCCTGCTGGCGACGGCCGGCGGCCGGCCGGCACTGCTCGAGCGGTACCCCGACGGCGCGGCGGGCAAGTCGTTCTTCCAAAAGCGTGTTCCCTCGGGCGCGCCGGGGTGGCTCGAGACCACGGTGGTGGCCACGCCCAACGGCACGACGTCCAACGCGCTGGTGGTCGCCGATGTCGCCCATGTCCTGTGGGCCGTCAACCTCGGGTGCCTCGGGCTCCACCTCTGGCCGTACCAGGCCGATGACCCGACGCACGCCGACGAGCTGCGCATCGACCTCGACCCCCAACCGGGAACCGGTTTCGACGAGGTGCGACAGGTCGCCGCGTACACGCGCGCCTTGTTGGACGAGCTCGGCATCGACGGCCGGCCCAAGACCACCGGCAACCGCGGGCTGCACATCTACGTGCGCCTCGAGGCGCGATGGGACAGCCTCGCCGTGCGCGCCGGCGCCGTGGCCCTGGCCCGGGAGCTCGAACGGCGCCATCCCGACCTCGTCACCGCCAACTGGTGGAAGGAACTGCGTGGCGAGCGGGTCTTCGTCGACTTCAACCAGAACGCACCCCACAAGACGGTGTTCGGGGCCTGGTTCGCCCGGCCCCGGCCCGGCGGCCAGGTCTCGACGCCGCTGTCGTGGGACGACGTCGAGACGGTCGATCCCGAAGCGCTCACCATCGCCACGGTCCCCGACCGGCTCCGGCGCTTCGGGGACCCATGGGCTGCGATGGCCGGCGATCCCCAGTCGCTCGCGCCGCTGCTCGAACTGGCCGCGGCCGACCGCGGTGCCGGTTTGCTCGACGCGCCCTGGCCGCCCGAGTACCCCAAACAGCCCGACGAGCCCCCGCGCGTGGCCCCGAGCCGGGCCAAGAAACCCTAGGGCGAAGAGTCGTGGACCCTGCAGGGGCGCTCCGGCGGATCGCCTACCTCCTCGAGGCCGAGGGGGCCGAGACCCACAGGGTTCGCGCCTTTCGCCGGGCGGCGGCGGCCGTAGGAGCCATCCCCTTCGAGCGCTTGGAGCAGTTGGCGCGCGCCAAGCGACTCCAGAGCCTTGCCGGCGTTGGCGACACCACGGCGCGCGTCGTCGCCGAGGCGATGGCCGGCGCCGTGCCCGAATACCTGGCCACCTTGGAGGCCAACGCGCCGGGCCCGCTCGAGGGGGCGGCGCGAGCCCTGTTCGAGACGGTCGTGGGTGACTGCCACGCCCACTCCGACTGGTCCGACGGCGGCAGCTCGATCGACGAGATGGCCGAGGCGGCCGCTGCACTGGGGCGACGGTACCTGGCGCTCACCGACCACAGTGCCCGCCTCACGGTGGCCCACGGCCTCGACGGCGAGCGGCTTCGGCGCCAGCTCGACGTGGTCGCACAGCTGAACGAACAGATGGCCCCATTCCGGATCCTCACCGGCATCGAGGTCGACATCCTCGAGGATGGGTCGCTCGACCAGGACGAGGAGCTGCTGGCGGGCCTGGACGTGGTGGTGGCCAGTGTGCACTCGAAACTGCGCATGGACGCGCCGACCATGACGCGCCGGATGCTCCGGGCCGTCGAGAGCCCGCATACCGACATCCTCGGACATTGCACGGGTCGGCTCCTCGCCGGTCGCGGACGGCCGCCATCGACCTTCGACGCGAGGGCCGTGTTCGAGGCGTGCGCGCGCACGGGCACGGCGGTGGAGATCAACGCGCGGCCCGAGCGCATGGACCCACCCGACGACTTGCTCGCCCTCGCCCTCGATCTCGGGTGCCAGGTCGCCATCGACACGGACGCACACGCGCCGGGCCAGCTCGAGTGGCTGCGCGGGGGATGCCTCAAGGCGGCGGCGGCTGGAGTGAGCGCCGACATCGTGGTCAATGCGCTCCCAACCGAGCAGTTGCTGGCCTGGACCACCGGCCACGCCGGCTGACTCACGGGCCGGCCACGCCGGCTGACTCACGGGCCGGCCACGCCGGCTGACTCACGGGCCGGCCACGCCGGCTGACTCACGGGCCGGCCACGCCGGCTGGGGCGGCGGGTCGCTACGATCGACCCGTGACGCTCCCCGTCCCTCCCCCCGTGTCGCCCATGCTGGCCAAGCTCGCCCGCCAACTACCGGAGGGCGACGGCCTGCACTACGAGCCCAAGTGGGACGGGTTCCGTTGCATCGTCTTTCGCGACGGTGACGACGTCGAGCTCGGAAGCCGCAACGAGAAACCCCTCACCCGCTACTTCCCCGAGCTGCTCGGTCCGCTGCGACGCGACCTGCCCGAGCGATGCGTGGTCGACGGTGAGATCGTCATCGCCGGCGACTCGGGCCTCCAATTCGACACGCTGTCGAATCGCATCCACCCGGCCGCCTCGCGCATCGCGCTCCTGGCCCGGACCACACCCGCATCCTTCGTGGCCTTCGACCTCCTGGCGCTCGGCGACGACGACCTGCGAGACGTGGCCTACGCCGAGCGTCGTCGTCTGCTCGAACAGGCCCTGGGCAAGGCCAAGGCGCCCGTCCACCTGACGCCGGTCACCACGGACCCCGACGTGGCCCGCGACTGGTTCTCACGATTCGAGGGCGCGGGGCTCGACGGCGTGGTGGCCAAGGCGGCCGACCTGCGCTACCGACCCGGCGAACGCGTGATGCTGAAGGTCAAGCACGAGCGGACAGCCGACTGCGTGGTCGGGGGCTTTCGCCTCCACAAGGACAACACCGGCGTCGGGTCGCTGCTCCTCGGCCTGTACGACGACGACGGGACGCTGCACCACGTGGGCGTGGCATCGGGCTTCACGGCCCAACGTCGGCGGGAGTTCGTCGACACCCTCGAGCCCTATCGCGTCGGTGCGGGCCAGGGACACCCGTGGGATCGGGGGGACGGCGCCGAGGCCGGCGGTCGGGTTCCCGGTGGCCAGAGCCGGTGGAGCGCGGGGAAGGACCTGTCCTGGGAGCCGCTTCGCCCCGAGCTCGTCTGCGAAGTGTCCTACGACCACCTCCAAGGAGACCGCTTTCGCCACGCCACGGCATTCCGGCGCTGGCGCCCTGATCGCGAGCCGGATTCGTGTACGTACTCGCAACTCGACTCGCCGGTCCCCGAGGAGCTCAGCCGGGTGTTCGCCGCCGGCCACTAGAGCGCGAGCAACGATGTGCGACACACCGACCGATGGCCGCGAGGGCGCGACGGTGCCGTTCAGGTGGTCGAATCCACCGCCGCGGCGCGTGCCTTCGACATCTCGCCGAGCAGGACGGTGGCGAAGTCGCCTCCCGCCGGCCGCAACCGGGCCGTGGCCCGGTTGCCGACCGGCCGGCCCGACGCCACCGGGGCCGTCCGACGGTCGCCCGACCACGACCTCACTGGCGCGCAGGGGCGGAGCCATCGGTCATAGGGCGTGGGACGAGCAGGAACGCGTCGGGGCTGCGGAGCGGGAGCCTGGCCGGGCTGCGGGGCAAAGGCCCGTCGGACCACCTCGAACGCGTCGACGACGACGGCGAACTCGGCCGCGTCTCCCCCGCCGTCGGGATGGGTCTGCTTGACCCGGCGGCGAAAGGCGACCTGGACCTCATGGTAGGGAGCATCCTCGGCGACGCCGAGAACGACCCACGGGTTCCGTCCCGTCATGGCACATCCCTGTGGTGCACCGGCGTCCGTGCCGGCCGCGCAGATCCTTCTGCGCGCCTGTAGACCTCGGCTCGCGCCGCCCCGGGCTTGAGCCGTGGCGCCGAGGGGGGCAACGGCCCGGGTCCGCCGGGTGGTGTCGTCGCTAGCGGCGATCGACCAGACGGGCCGCCCGCTCGGCCAGGTCGGCGTCTCGAAGGTACTCGCACACGGCGTCGAACTCTGGCGTCGGGCCGAGCCACTCGAGCTCGCCGACGTCGTCGAGCAGGATCCGCTCCACCCGCAAGGTGGCCAGCACCCGGAACAGCTCGGCCGACGCTCGCTGCTCGGCCAGGACGCCGGCCAGGCGCGCTGCCCCGCGCACACCGGCTCGCACCGGCTCGTCCCATGCCGCGACGTCGTCGGGGATCGCCTCGAGATGGCCGTAGTGGTCGAGGACGACCGACGCCGAACGCTTCCCCCACCCGGCCAGGCCCGGGAACCCGTCGGCGGCGTCCCCCACCAGCGCCAGCCAGTCGGGGATGGAGGAAGGCGGCACACCGAACTTGTCGTGCACGCCCGCGGCGTCGGTCACCACGCCGGTTCGGCGGTCGAGCTGGACGACCCGGCGCCCGACCACGCACTGGGCCAGGTCCTTGTCCGGCGTGCAGATGATCACTTGTTCCACCGCCTCGTCATCGGCGGCCACCGCCGCGGCCGATGCCAACGCGTCGTCCGCCTCGAGCTCGACCATGGGCCACACCACGACGCCGAGCGCTTCGAGTGCGGACTCGAGCAGCGGGAACTGGGCGAAGAGATCGGGATCGATACCCTCACCGCGCTTGTAGCCCGGCCACAGGTCGTTGCGAAACGACTCGATCACGTGATCGGTGGCCACGCCCATGTGCGTGGCCCCGTCGTCGAACATGGACAGGATCGAGGTGAGCACCCCCCGGGTGGCGCCGACCTCGACACCGTCCTCGGCCGCACGCGGGGGCGCGCCGTAGAAGTGGCGGAACAACTCGTAGGTGCCGTCGACGAGATGGACCTTCATGCGGGAATCCTCATGGACTGGGACTTCATAATCCCTAGCCTGAGTCACACACAAATGACCGGGGGGAAGGCCCGCGGGATGGGGAGCTTCGGGCGGAGCCAACGCGGTGGCGTCAGGTCGGCCGAGGACAGAAACCGTCAGGCGCGGTCGGTGTCGACGATCAACACACTGCAGGGACAACGATGCGCGACCTTGTTGGGAACACTCCCGAGTACGAACCGCGCCATCCCGCTCATACCTCTATTTCCGACCACGATGAGGTCGGCGCCGACGGCTTCGGCGATGCTGAGAATCGCATCCGCGGCGTCATCGCCACCCGGATTGTGCACCACCAGGGAAACGCCCTCGCTTTCAGCATCAGCGAGCAGCTTTGCCTTGATCTTCTCGGCCTCGTCGCGCATGCCGGCAACTTCGAATTGCGCTGACCTCGTGTCAGCAAATCCCGCCGACACGGCTGGATGGACCATGTGTACGGCGTGCAGCTCGGCCCCGGACACCTTGGCCAAAGCGAGGGCCTCACTGACGGCAACCGTCGCCCTGTCAGATCCATCCGTGCCAACGACAATGACCTTGTACGACATCTCGTCCCCTCCGTCTAGCGGGTGAACGTCATTGGCAGGAATCTAGCGGTGGCCCCTCACTGCGGCAAAGAATTCTCGGCACAACGATCGGCTGGGGGCTCTTGGCGATGAGAGCGCCCAAGCACAGCGTCGTCGCGCACGACTCCCGCTGTCGGCATCAGCTGTCGACTTCATCCCACTCGGCTGGGCGCTGTTTGCGGGCCCGGTAGGCTTCGGGGTCCTCGTGGATGAGGTGCCACCAGCCGGCGATGGCGAAAACCGCAAATCCCGGCCACTCCACGGTGTAGAACCAGCTGAGTGCGTGCCCACTTAGTGCCCTCGTCAGCTGCCACCACCCAGCGGCCAGACACGCGGCGACCACTAATGCAAACTGGAGGTGCAAGAACCAGGCTCTGCGGGACAACCAGTGCTGCCGCACGACAAGAGCGTAGGTCCCCGGCGCAGGCGCCGCCGCATGCACCGCCGCCTCGGCACGCACCCTTACGGGACCCTCATCCCCACGCCTGCGAAGCCGCTATAGGCGGACCACCAGGGCCTTTCTTGTCCAGGTCAGGGCCGCCCTCGGATTCGTCGGCGGCTAGGCCTTCGCATCGCGATCGCCGCGCCATCGATCACCACCGGCTAGCGTCACCCTCGTGACAACCCGGTTGGGGGCCGGAGATCCAGGCACTCTCGAGGTGGACATCGGCGTACGGGCGCGGGTTGGGTCCTATGTCGCCCTGACCAAGCCCCGCATCATCGAACTCCTGCTTATCACCACCGTCCCGACGATGTTCGTGGCCGCACGTCATGTGCCCTCACTCCGTCTCATGGTGCTGACCATCGCCGGTGGCGCTCTGGCCGCGGGCGGCGCCAACGCCATGAACATGGTCTACGACCGCAACATCGACGCGTTGATGGAGCGGACCAAGAATCGGCCATTAGTGACAGGCGTCATCAGCCCTGTTGCGGCCACCGTGTTCGCTTTGGCCTTGGAGACGGCGGCCTTCGCACTCCTGTGGCTGACGGTCAATCCGCTTTCGGCCGTCTTGGCTGTGTCGGCCACGGCTTTCTACGTCGGGATCTACACCATGTGGCTGAAGCGGTCCTCGCCACAGAACATCGTGATCGGGGGGCCGCGGGGGCCGTCCCGGTACTGGTGGGTTGGAGCGCGGTGACCGGGCACCTCGGACTCGCCCCATTTCTCATGTTCGGAATTACCTTCCTGTGGACTCCACCGCATTTCTGGGCGCTGGCGGTCCGTTACCGCGACGACTACGCCAACGCTCACCTGCCCATGTTCCCCTCGATCGCTGACCTGCGGACGGTGAACCGCCGAATCATGGCCTACGTCGCTGCTCTCTGGGCGTGCTCACTAGCCCTGGCACCGGTCGCCCGGCTGAACTTCGGCTACAGCACAGTGGCGTTCGGGCTCGGCGCCCTATTCCTCGTCTACTCAGTGGCGCTTTCTCGGGACCCCACGCCGCGCCGGGCGATGAAACTGTTCGGCTTCTCGATCACGTACATGACCGTTCTCTTCGTCACCATGGGCGTCGACGCTGGTGTCCTCCATCACTGACCGCCCTCCCGCTCCCGCAACCCATGCCGCGGCGGACGCGCTACGCGTCGACCGACGGCCCAGGTCGCGGGAACGAACCTGGAAGGTGACGTGCCTGGCCGCCGCGATCGGGCTCGTGGCCGTCATCGTCGTGGCCGTAGCGTCAAGACCGCACCTCGGCGTAGCGAGGCTTCCGTCGGTCGCCCCTGAGGCGCTGACTGCGGGAACAGCCGCACCCGACTTCGACCTGGAGCGTCTCGGCGGCGGTGCTCCGGTGTCGATTTCGGGATACCGGGGAACCCCGGTCGTCTTGAACTTCTTCGCCTCGTGGTGCCCGCACTGCCGGCCTGAGCTCCCTGCCCTGGCGGCGCTCGCTCGGAGCGCAGCCGGTCGCGTCGACGTCGTCGGGGTCGACAGCAACGACCAGGACCTCGCCGCGGTCCAAGCGCTCCTCGCGTCGGCCGATGCGACGTACCCGGTCGCCGTCGACTCGAAGGCCCAGGTCTCCACGCAATACCTGCTCACCGCCCTACCTGCGACCTACTTCATCGGCGCGAACGGCCGGATCATGGGCGCCGTCTTCGGACCACAGACGCTCGCAGTCCTGACAACGTGGGTCCATCGGCTGCTGAACGCGTCGCCGGTCCGGTGAGGACCGAGTCGGAGATGACGTCGCCCGAACAGGGGCCGATGCCCGAGGTCGACCGGGTCGCGGCGCTGGCTGCGGGAGCACCGAGGGTCCCGCGTCGCGCCATCGTCATCGCCGCGGCCGTCGCCGCCGTGTTGGCCCTCGGGGGCACCGCTCTCGAGCATCTCTTCTCGAACGAGGGGCTCAATCCCACCCCGGCCACGGCACAGGGACCCGATACGACGGCAGTGCCGATCATCCGATCCTCGATGGCCGCGTTCTTGGGCCGCGTTCTTCTGCCCCCCACGCCGGCGCCAGCCATCGCCCTCGTCGACCAGACCGGCACCACCATGACCCTCGATCAGCTACGGGGCAAGGTCGTCGTCGTCACCTTCTTCAACTCGAACTGCTCGGATGCATGCCCCGTGCTGGCCGCCGATATCAAGCAAGCAGACATTGATCTCGGTGCCAACCAGGCCCGTGTCGTGTTCCTGACGGTCAACACCGACCCACAGCAAACTGCAGGCACCCCGTTGCCGGCTGCAGTCACCGATACCGGGTTGAGCGCCGCCGGCAACTGGCACTTCCTGACCGGACCGCTGGCGACGCTTGACGGCGTGTGGCGCAGCTACGGTGTGACCATCAACGTGTCCGCCGCAAGCGGCGCCGTGGTCCACAACAACGTCATGTACTTCGTCGACCCCAACGGACAACTCCTGATCCGAGCCATCCCGGTTGCCGACGAGAGCTCGACCGGTTCGTTCAGCCTTCCGCAGGCGAGCATCCTACGCTCGGGCACGGGGATCGCAGCGTACGCGACCGGTCTGCTCTCAGGACATCGATGAGCGAGAACCCCACCCCGCTGGCAAGCTCCGACGCCGGTCCGAGCGCCTCTCGGCCTTCATCAGGTGCCGGTCAACGGGGCGCGGGACGGTTGTACAGGCGCCGCGGCACGCTCGTCGGTGTCGCCCTGGTTGTGGTCCTCACCATCACCGTAATCACCGATCTCCCGTCTCCCGCGTCGCGCTCGACGAACATCGCCAGCGCGGCGACGGTGATACAGCAGGTCAACTCCGACATGTCCCCATGCGTGTTCTCGGTGAACGAGGCGTTCACCATCTACGGCGACCAGACGCGCGACGCTGTCACTGCCGCCGATCGCGCCCGCGTCCCGGCGCTGCTCCAAGAGGACCAAGCGGCCTGCTCGTTCACGAACCAAAGCATCTTCAGCCTCTCCGACATCGATGTTCCCGGCTCTGCCTCCGGCAAGCAACTGGCGAACATCGTGAACTCGGTGACGCTGTGGGCGACGTCGGACGCCTTGGGTGCCATCGACGCCATCCAGACGCTCTCTACGGACCCGACCAACACCCGTGCTCTTGGCGCGCTGGTGAAGTACAAGAGCATGCTGGAAGCGGATCGAGGCGCGGCCGAGACGTCGCTTCGGTCCATCGACACGATGCTCGATGCGCATATCGTCGCCCTCGACCTACCCGAAGTCCCAGCGCCGACATCGTCGTCCTCGGCAGCATCGTCCTCGTCCTGACTACCCTGGGGATGGACGGACCCCCTGGTGGTCGGACACCCGATCACTCCGACGGTGCGCTCGGGTGCTCCGTGGTTCGGAGCACGCCCGCCGACCGGCGGCGCTCCTCTCGCAGGAGCCGGTAGAGCTCGTCGTCGGGATCGTCTTCGCTTCGCAACCACTGCACCAAATTCCAGAAGATGACCGGCATGAACACGAGCGCGGCCACTGCCCACAGGACGATGGTGGAGATTTGGCGGTCCGCCGCCGCGCTCAACCCGTTCCCCGCGACGTGGTGGAAGCCCCGGTACCACGCGCTGTTGGCCATGGCTTGCAGATAGGCGACGGTCCAGACCGTCCACATGGCCAAAGCAGCCAGGAGCGCTCGCCGGGGGCGCGCCGAACGGGGAATCAGCGGAGGTGACTCGACCAGCTCGAGCCACAGCCCGACCCCGACGATGAGCAGGCTTGCCGCTTCGATGATTGCGAGCCAGCGGTGCCTCGACACGGCGTCGACGAAGAGCGGGGAGCGCCATGAAACCAAGACGGCCAGGTCGAGGGCAAGGAAGCCGAGGCTTAGGAGGAACGCCGGGTGTCGACGCCGGCCGTCGGCCAGCCGGATGAGGGCCGGTGGAGCGGGCCTCAGGACCGCCCAAGGCGCACCGATGACCACGAGCGCCGGGGCGATGACGGCAAAGATCGAGAATCGAAGGGCCTCGACGGCCTCGTATCGGTCAGCCCACGCCGACACGGGCGGGACCAGGGCCACCACGACCAGGGCCACGCCACCGGCGGCGAACCACATCCGCTCCTGCCGAGGCAGGGGTCGCCCGGCGACCCCGCCGCTCATCGCGAGGAGCGGCGTTGGAAGAAGCCCCAGAGCAGCACCAGCACGAAGAACCCGAGCGGTATCGCCAAGGTGAGGGCCTGGGTTCCATAGGTGGTGGTTGCCGGGATCACGCACGTACCTTTCGTGTCACAACACGTAGAACAGTACCCAGAAGAGGACGGCGACGAGGGCGATGAACCCCCAGAAGTAGGCGCAGCCCTCGAGGCTGACTCGAAAGAGGCGAGCTACGGGCAGCGACGACCCCGGCGTACCGCCGTCCTCAGCGGCGGCCCGACGCAGCCGCAGCTGCCGGGCCAAGGACGTCTCGAGCCAATAGGTCCCGGTGAGGATGAGCGCGATGTTCAGGCTGGCCCAGGCGACCAAGCACGAGGCGTACCCGCTGGACCCGGGGAAGAAGGGCAGTTGGGTCAGTTGCCAGATCTGCAGCCCTACGACCACGAGGGCCCCGAGCACCGCGGTCCACCCCGCCACCTCCCAGTCGAGCGCCATCCCTCGGCGAAAACGCCGGTATCCGAAGATGCTCAAGAAGGCGCAGGCCACCGAGATGGCGAAGATCGCCGCCCCGGTCCCCGTGGGCGCGGTGACCCCGTGGGGGCGCCACAGATTCTCGTTGTCCGCCGACCGCAAATAGAAGTAGGCGAACGCCAGCGACGCGAAGACGAAGGCCCAGATCCCGATGAGCAGGCGCCCACCGGTCCACAAGGCACCCTCGTGGGCCCGAAGCTCGAACGCGATCTCTTCGGGTGTCTCGTCCAGTACCGGGAAGGACTCCTCGGACAGCATCTTCTCAGCCATGACGTCTCCGCTCACTCGGTCGGCGGCCGCGGGTCACCGTCGCCCTCACCGTCCGGTGGCCCGACCACCGCCCGGCCGGCCCCGGCCGTGACCAACTCCGATTCGCCGAGATCGGCCACCGGAGGAGCGTCTTGCTCCCCGTAGTGGTACGGGTCAGCGAGCACGACCGGGACCCGCTCGAAGTTGAACCATGGCACTGGGGTCGGCGTCTGCCACTCAAGGCCGAGCGAGCCCCAGGGATTTCGGGGCGCGCGCTTGGGGTCGATGTAGATCGACCAGATGAAGTTGCAGATGAAGAGGAAGAACGAGGCCCCGAGGAGGTAGGCGCTGATGCTCGAGAAATCGTTCCACGGCTGGAGGTTCTGGGCGTACTCGAACACACGTCGGGGTTGACCGAGAAGACCCACGAAGAACAGCGGGAAGAACGTCATGTTGAAGAAGATGAACATGGTCCAGAAATGCCATTTGCTCAGGGACCGGTTCAGCGTCGCCCCGGTCATTTTCGGTAGCCAGTAGTAGAGGCCGCCGAAGAAGGCGAAGATCAGCCCACCCATGATCGTGTAGTGGAAGTGGGCGAGCACGAAGAAGCTGCCGTGCACGGTGACGTTCACCGGGACGTCGGAGAGAAACACGCCGGTCACGCCCCCGATGAGGAAGTTGAAGAGCATGCCCAACATGAAGAGCATCGGTGGCTCGAATCGTATCTTCGCCTTCCACAGGGTCCCCAACGTGACCAGGAAGAGAAAGCCGGTAGGGATCGAGATCAGCTCCGTCGTCAACATGAACAGTGGCCGCATGTCCGGGTTGATCCCGCTCTGGAACAGGTGGTGCTGCCATACGAAGAACGACAACAGCGCCACGCCGATCATGCCGGCGGCTGCCACCTTGTAGGCGAAGAGGGGTTTGCGGGTAAACACCGGCATAATCTCCATGACGATGCCGAAGCCGGGCAGCGCCATGATGTACACCTCGGGGTGGCCGAAGAACCAGAACAGGTTCTGCCACAGGAATGCGCTGCCGCCGTGCTCGCTCACGAAGAAGGCGGTCTGCGCCGTTCGGTCGAGGAGGCCGAACAGGCCCGCCACGACCAGCGTGGGCGTAGCCAGCGTCAACAGGGCGCAGGTGGCCAGGATCGACCAGACGAAGATGGGCACACGGCTCCAGGTCATGCCCGGCGCCCGATAATTGATAATGGTGGCGGCCAGGTTGAAGCCGGCGGCGATCATGCCGATCCCGATCACGGCAAAGCCCACGAGGTACGCGTCCATGCCCGCGCCCGCCTGGGTCTGCAAGGGCGCGTACCCCGTCCAGCCGGTCGGGAACCCTCCGAGGAACGGTGCCGTCAAGATGACTACGTACCCAGACATGAAGATCCAGAACGAGAAGGCCTCCACCCTGGGGTATGCCATCCTGCGCGAGCCAATCATGAGCGGGACGAGCCAGTTGCCGAGCGTACCGACGACGACCGAGGACGCCATCATCATCATGATCGTGCCGTGTTCCCCCACGATGGCGATGTAGACGCCGGGACCGAAGATGCGGTTCGTCGGGCTGAGGAGCTCGGTGCGGATGGCCATGGCGAAGAGACCGCCGGTGAACAGGAAGAGCAGAACGCCGATCGTGTACTGCATGCCGACCACCTTGTGGTCCTCGGTCATGCGGAAATACCGGACCCAGCTGGTCTCGGGCATGGCCGGTGCCGGTTCGCGGCCAACGAGCTTGAGGAGCGGGTAGTTCAAGGCCCCGATGCCGGTCAACCACCCGACCACGAGGAACGCCAGGCCCAAGACGACGGCGACGTTGTTGGTCCCGCTGTTCTGGGCCACCGTGTATCCGCCGGCGATCACATTGCCCAACCAATGACCGAAGAGATAGCCGACCACGGCGCCGACGATGGCCCAGCCGAGGTGCGGGCGCAGCCATCCCGACCCAACGCTGGTGCGGGGGTGGCGCAAGGGGGTCTGGCCCGGATGAAAGCCGGAGGGCTCCCTGCTTGAGGTGTCGGTGGTGTCCAGTGCCATTGCCGTCAATTACCTCTTCCGTGCGACGAGGGATCGGGCGCGGAGGCCGTGTCGGTGGTCACGCCGCTCACCCGCTGGCGGGCTGTGGCGCCCCATAGGTTTCGACCGTGCTGTAGGGGTCGACGTTGTCCGGGTAATACCCACCGTCGGCGCCGTTCGCGTCGGGGACATACGAGTAGGAGAACGGTGGCAAGAGTTTGGTGTTGGCGGCAAGCTGCGCCTCGGTCGTCTTGGCCCAACTCTCGAACGCCGCCGGGGTGACCACAGTGCCCGAGTTGTACATGGCGCCGTGCCACAGACCGCAGAGCTCGGCGCATCGGACAATGAAAGTGCCGAGCTGCTTCGGTGTGGTGTAGGCGACATTGTCCTGACCGGGGTTGGCGTCGGCCTTCACGCCCAGTTGGTAGGCCCAGAAGCTGTGGATGACGTCCAGCGACGTCACGTGGAAGGCGATGGTCGCGTTCTCGGGGACGACGAGTTGATTCGTTTCGAAGCCACCGAACGACGGGTACCGGTAGGTCCACTTCCACTGCTGGCCAATGGCCTGGACCTGGAGCACGGTGTGCGAGGTCGGCGTCCAGATCGGGTTCGGGCCCTGGCCCCCACCCGCCCCCTCGGGCTGCACGAGCTCGTAGGTCCCGAATCCGGCCAGGAAGAGCACGATCACCGTCGTCAGACCAATCCACCCTGCCTGGATGCCGAAGTGGCCGCGAGCCTGCGCGCCTCCCGCGGGCTCGGGGCCACCTCGCGACGCTCGCCACGTGACGATGGCGTAGACCATGTACACCCAGATGGCGATCATGACGGGAAGCGCCATGACGATCAACACGTTGAAGTCGAACGACGCGCCCTGGGCGGTCGAAGTCATCCTGCCAGGCGGCACGTGCGGGCCCACCAATGCGAGGAACAACACGTCCGCCAGCACCGAAACGACCAACCAGATGGTGATCAACCGCCACCAGTGATGGGCCTCGCTCGCCTGACTGGCGCCGTCCTCTCCCGTCGACGGGGCCGAGGGCTCCGGGGCATCCGCTTCCTCCGGCGTTGATTTGTGATCCACCATCAAGTGACCATCATGAAGCCGCCCATGTAGCCGACTGTCGCCATGGGGCCTCCGTTGCCGTAGAGCCAACCCAGCCCACAGGGAACGAAGCACTGCCAGGGGTAATCGCCCGGGCCCGGGCTCATAAACGAGAACTCGATCACGTTGTGCGGCGAGCTCGTCGTGCACGGAGCAGCCGCACAGAGGGTGGCGGTCGAGCTGTTTCCGTAGAGCGGCACGCTTATCCCGAGCGTAGGCATCGAGAACGTGTGTCCGACCCCGTTGCCTGAGTTGGAATCGATGACCGAGAAGCTTTTCCCGTTCAAGGTGGCGTCACCGCCGGTCGTGCCTGTCACCTGGCCGAGCTGCTGATTGCGCAAGGGGCTGCCCGAGTCGTACTGGTAGATGGTCACGTTGATCTGCGTGTGGGCCGGGACCTGCCAGATCGTGGTGTGCTCCCACTGGCCGTGGGGCGATTCGGTCAGGTACGACACCCAGGTCGGATGGTCGCCCGACCCGTAGGTACCCACGGTCTGCAACGAGACGTCGACCTGGCCCGATTGGTTCGCGCTGAACGCGAGCGTGGCCGGCTCTGATGTCAGGGCAATGACGGCGAGAACGATGCCCACGACGGCTACGGCGAAGAGCGCTCCACTAAGTGCGAGCCTCCCCGACTTCGGCAACCGGACCTCCCCCCGACTTTGGGCAACCGGCTTGACCCGATACAGGAACCACGAATCTTGTCGGCAGGATCGCCGCGCTCACTCGGGTATCCGACTTGCCGGTACGGACGCTATGCCCCCGCCGTCGCGCCGTCAATCACCTTCGGGAAGTTGGCAACCAAAGGCGGCAGCCCGGCGTTACCCGAGGCGGCGGAGCTCTCCGACGGTCGGCGAGGGCGCCCTGTGGAAAAGTCGGTCGACGGCATCGGCGAGGCCGCCTTCCTGGTCCATCGCCCGCTTGATCACCACGATGAGCGCGGGGACGGCCCAAAAGTCGCCGCACACCCACAAGATGGCCGCCCCAATCTGCTGGTCGGCAAACGGCGACAGCGACACGCCGGGAACGTGGTCGTAGACGGAGTACCACGATGCGCTCGAGAAGATGCTGAGCGACATGGCCAAGACGAACATAACGATGTTGGTCGAGATGATCGCCCCGCCCTGCCACACGAACGACGTTCGCGGTCGCATGGGATGCGACGGGATGATCTGAAGCCAGAAGAGCACCCCGGTGACCAGGAAGCTGGCGTGCATCAGCCAGATGTGCACAGCCTGGTTGTTCTCGGCCAGGTCGAACAAAGCGGGGACGTGCCACCCCACCATCACGGCGTTGAATGCGATCAACGCCGTCCAGGGGTTCACCACGGCCCGGCCGACGGCTCGTAGCGGCCGGGCGCAAGGCCCGAGCAGCACCGATCGGCCGAGGCGCCGACGGGGTCCCACCGGCAGGGCGAACAACAAGGGTATCCACGGTGCCCCCACCACGATCAAGATCGGGGCATAGAACGAGATCAGGATGTGCTCGATCATGTGGACGTAGAAGTAGTCGTCGGACCAGAAGTCGATCGGGGACTCAACCGCGATCAAGAGGCAGGCCAGGCCTCCGTAGAAGGCCACGGAGCGCCACCGTCGCCGACGCGTCCGAACGGGATCGGCGCGTGCCCGCAGGCGGGCCAGCCCGATCTCGTGGGCTAGCACGACTGCCGCGACCACGAGGAGGAACGGGTCGAACGACCAGTGCTGAGTCAAATACGACATGCCATGGTCCTCGTCATCTGGGCCCTTCGCGGCCGGGCCCTCAGGAGGATGAGCCGAACTGGATCGGCACGCTCACAGTACTGATCTTGCTCCAAGAGGCGGTCGACGTGTCGAACCGCCAGTCCGTGCACACCGTCGCGCCGGCCACCAGCGCATCGACCACGCCGCCAGCGCCGACCACCACTGTGGCCGTCCCGAGAGGCGGCGGCGGCAAGGACTGCCAGGCACCGGCGGGACCGGTCTCCATCTCGAGCGCTGGGGATCCGTTCGACCTGGAGGCGAGGACCACGAACCCGCCGCCAGGTTCGACACTCGTGACGACAGTTCGGTCCTTCACGGCAACGGGGAGCGGTGGCGATCGCAGCCAGCTCCCACCGCCAGCACTCGAGATGCCGATCAAGTAGGTCGTCGACCCGACGGCGGTAGCGACCAGCCCGCTGGCCCTACCGGACACGTCGACCAGGCGCAGCACCCGCGTCGACGCCGACGCGAACCGGCCCGAGAGTCGCGGCACGACGAGACGCCATTCCCTGTCGACCATGGCGAGGATGCCCACCTCCCCCGGGGCCGTGCACGTGGTCGCCACGAGCGGGCCCCGCTCAGCGTCGAGAGCGACCGCGGTCAGGGGGCCGGCGCGGCACGACCGACCTCCGGACGACGATGCGATCGTTGTCCGGTCAACCAACTCCGACCAGGTCGAGGGGTCGCCGTCACTGCGCACGACCTCGCCACCATCGCCTCGCAACAGGGCGAGCAGCCCCTGGCTCGCCGAGGCGGACAGGGCGTCAGGCACCGAGGCCAGCCCCCCGTTCACGAGGCCCGCCGACCACGTCGAGCCTTGATCGGGGCTTGCGGCGAGCGGAGAGAACGCCAAAGCTTGACTGGGCTCGAAGCCCGCCAGAAGTGAGGCGTCCCCGCTCGACGCCGTGGCGGGCGCGGCGCTCACGACCAGCCCTCCGTTGTCGGCCACGCCGGGGGGTGTCACAAGCGTCCATTGCGCACCCACCCCGGAGCGGACGAAGACCTGCCAGAACGTGTTGAGCGGATCGCTCAGGATCCCCATGGCCACGACTGCGACCGAGCCCGACGTGGTCGGCGAGGCCGTGTCGAGTCGCGCCGTGAGCGAAGGCGGCGAAGGGCTCGACGGCGCGCGGAGGCCCGACGTCGAGCTCGAGCACCCGGCCGCGCCGGCCGCGACAGCAACCAGCAAGGCCACCGCGACCGAGGAGAGGCCGGGCCGACCCTCGGGGTGACTCACGAGTGGATGACGTGATGGAGGGCATCGGCCAGGTACACCGAGAACGACGATTGCGATGCATCGCCATTGCCCGGCTCGGTGCTGAGAACCTCCCGGGTACGCCCATGGGCGTCGATGAGGTAGGCCAGCTCGCTGTGGGCGACCATCGCTCCCGCCGGTGTCACGTCGGCCTCGATGCCGTATCCGTGCCACACCCGGTCGAGTGCCGCGACCGTCCCAGTGAGGAACAGCCAGTTCCGCATGTGCTCGAGACCTTCTTGGCGGTCGAAGGCATCGGTGAAGATCGTCGCCCGGTAGATGGGGTTGGCGACCACGGCCACGAAGACGACCTGGCTCGAGTCGGCGCCGAGCAGCGAGTTGGCCTGTCGGAATTCCTGCGCGATATAGGGGCAGTCGGAAGTACACACTGGATCGAGGAAGGTCAGGGCGACTGTCTTGCCGGTGAGGTCGGCGAGCGACACCGTCCGGCCCGCCTGATCGACGAGGTCGAATGCAGGTGCGGGTATGTCGACCGTGTCGGGTGTGCCGTCCACAGCCACGGCCAGGATCGGGTCGGCGTTCGGGTTCAGCGCCGCCGACACCATGGGCACGGCGCCGACCAGCACGACGGCCAGCGCCGCCAGCGCACCCAAGACTCGGGCGAGATAGCCGGGTGCCACCCGCTCCCAACGTGGTCGCTCGCTTGTCGGCGAAAGGGCGACCTCGGTGGGCACCTCGTCGGCCGCGCTGACGGGCACACGGGCGATGGCCACGTATCCCGATACCACGACGAGCGCCATCGGCAACATGGAGTTGGGGTCGGTCCCGACACCGCCGAGGAATCCCAAGTCCTGCACGAGGACCCAATCGGCCACGCAAACGGCGCAAGCCACGACCACGGCGACCCGCACGACGCGCATTTGGGCAACGCACAAAGCGATCCCGACAGCACCCAGAAGGATGACGACGACGAGATTGACCCCCCAGCCGTGCGAGGCGTCCAGGCGGGCGAAGGCCCGGAGGGTGGCCGCCAGAAAGCCCGGCTGGCCGGTTTGCGACATTTGGCGGACCATCGTCGTCAGCGTTCCAGGACTCCCACCCCGGACCGCTCCCTGCCAGTAGCCCCGACCGGGCCATGCCTGGAGAACCGCCATGGCGATGAAGAAGGCGCCCATGACCCTCAAGATGAGGCGGCCGAGGTGCGGGCTCGACCAGGATCGATCCGGCAGCGCCACCAGTGCACCGGCTGCGCAATAGAAGATCGCGGCGCCGGGAGTGCCCACGAGCCAGGAGGAGCCCTGGCCGAAGATCCCGCCGAATGCCTCGCCGAACACCCAGACGACGAGCCCCCACCCGACCGCCGACAACCCCGCGAACCGGGACCACCGACCCCGCGGGGCCAAGAGCAGGAGGGTCCCGATCCCGATCTGGATCCATACGGCGGACGCCGCCGCCTGGACCGGATGGTTGCTCCAGGTCGTCACGCCGAAACCGACCAGGTCGCGGACCCAGCCGGGCGAGGAGCTCGCGGAGGGTCGGAGCACGCTGGGCGCCAGGCCCAGCGGCATGGCCGATTGGATCTGAAGCAACCCGTCGAGGACCCAGAAGAGCCCGAATCCGATCCGGAGGACCCGGCGGGCGCCTGGTTCGGCCGCAGCTGGCGCGGCCTCCGGCGCGGGCACCGAGCCTGAGCCAACGCCACGTCGGTACTGCGCGGTCCGGACGATGTTCCAACCGAGCGACGCCACCACCAGGACCAGTCCTATGAAGAGGAGCTGGTGCAACAGGGCGGTGTGAAACGCCGAGACGACGACCGGGTTCTTCGTCTGGAGGTAGGTGCCCATCCCTGGCATTGCATTGCTCCCTACGGCCGGACGGCCCCGACTCGTCTCCTGACAGTCAGGGCATCATTGCAGACGCCTGCGTCGCTACAGCCGCGCGTAGGTGGTCGCCTCGAGCTCGAAGTTCTGCGTGGCGTCGGCGTTCACTGAGGGTCTCGTCGCAACGATGGCGACCAGGCCGTCTTCGGCGCCGACTTCGGCGTCGCCGTCCGACAGCGCTCGCTCGAAGGCTAGTTGGGCGGCCCGTTGGGCCGCCAGCGCGAAATCGGCCGGCGTGAATCCCTCGGTGCGCGCCGCCACGTCGTCGGGGTCGCACCCGGGGAGGAACTCTTTGGCCAGCTCGGCCCGGCCGGCGATGTCGGGTGCTCCCACCGGGATGATGAGGTCGAAGCGGCCCGGGCGCAACATGGCCGCGTCGATGGCGGCGATCGAGTTCGTGGCCATGACCATGAGCCTCCCCGGCCGGGCCTTGAACGCCGGGATGGCCTTGAGCAATTCGTTCACAATCGGCTGGCTCTCGGGCCGCGCCGCGCGGGCGGAGGCGATCTCGTCCGCCTCGTCGATGAAGCACACCAGGTGCTCCACGCGTCGCAGGTCGTCGAGCGTGTCACGCAGAGCGGCAGCACCTTCGGTCCCCTGGCCGAGCAGGGAGGGATGAAGCTCGACGAACGCCCACGACAACCGTGAGGCGATGGCTCGGGCGAACGACGTCTTGCCCGTACCTGGCGGCCCGAACAACATCACCGCCGCCGGTGGTACCAATCCGATTCGATCGGCCAGGTCGCCGTGAGACAAGGGGTCGACGATCCGGCGCTCGAGGAGCTTTTTGGTCGACGAGAACCCCTTCATGGCATCCCACTGACCGGCCGGCGGGAAATGCCCGCCGTAGCGCTCGACGATGGCCATCTCCTCCGGGACCATCGAGACGGCCCGGACGTAGAGGTGTAGGTCGTCGAGGCGGGCGAACCCCTGGTTGGCGAAAGCGACCTCGCCCACCTGACCGGACTCGACCAGGGCCAGGAGCCGCCGCCCACCGCGGTGGATCACCTCCTGGTCGAGGGCGCGCAGCAACGCCGAGCCGATACCGCGGTCGCGCCACTGGGGGTGGAGCGCCAGCGCCAGGAGATGGGCGTCGGCCCCCGACACCCGAGCCACGGCCGCTCCGATGAGCCGGCCCGATGCCACCGCCACCGCCGCCGGCTGGTGCTCGTGGAGCGCCTCGACCACGTCGCTACGGCTGTAGGCGGCCGCCGTGGCCGTGCCCGCCGAGTCGATGAGCTGGACCACGTCCTCGACGGGGGCCACCGGGTCCCCGTGGTCGATGGACAGGACTCGCCATCCTCCGGTCATGTGCGCCATTGTCCCCCGGTCCCGGCGCCGGTGCCCAGGGCGAACGACCCGGGGGTATCCCGGGAACGCTCCCCTGCCTGCCTGCGTTGCCGGTCCAAACCGGCCCCGGCCGGGGGTCGACAATGGCGAGACGGGTCAAGCCGAGACGCGCCCGGAGTCGCAGCGCCCCTGCACGGCGGCGAGGACGGGGACGGCAACCGACTGGTCGCTCGACGACGGCACGCGCCCGGTCGAGGAGGTGGCGTGGACATGTTGGTCCATGGCGCCTTGGTGGCCCGGCGCCAGGAGCACCTTGAGTAGGAGGAGCACCTTGAGCTTGTGGCCCAGCGGCTCACCGCGACCCACGGCACCGGCGGGCGCGTCCTCGTGGCCGTCTTCGGATGCGGCGACAAGATCGAGTGGGTCTGCGACGACGTGGGGCAGACAGGTCCCGACCAGGATCGATCGTCAACGTCGTGTCCTTGCTCGCGTGCAGCGGGGCGGTGGACGCCCCGTTCCTGCGGTGCTGGTGGTCGATGCCAGTCTGGCCGACCTCGCCGCCGGGGTCGTGGTGTCGGTCCCGGGGCTGGGAGACCTCGACGCGCTGGCGCGGGTGGCCGAGGCCAACGCGGCCATGCTGGCGAGCTCCCGGGCGACCGAGCTCCCGGACCGGTACCGTCGGCCCTGATACTCGACCACGTCTTCGTCGGGTGCGCAGCCCGGTGTCGCCGCTCGGTGCGCGGGTCGGCACGCCTCGTCGGGGACAAGACGGTTCAGGAGGATTGACGATGGCCACGACGACGCTTCCGACCGTCCCGCTCGGTGTGACGGGCATGGACATCACCCGCGTCGGCTTCGGCGCCTGGGCCGTCGGTGGGGGTGGGTGGGCGTTCGGGTGGGGCGCCCAGGACGACGACGAGTCGATCGCCACCATCCGCCACGCCATCGAGTGCGGGGTGAACTGGCTCGACACCGCGCCGGTCTACGGCCTCGGCCACTCCGAGGAGGTGGTCGCCCGAGCCCTCGAGGCCATTCCCGCCGCCGATCGCCCGCTCCTGTTCACGAAGGCCGGTTTCTCCTGGGATGACAACGACCGCCGCAGTCAGCCCCAACGAGTGGGCGCGCCCGGCGCCATCCGCCGGGAGCTCGAAGCATCCCTGCGCCGCTTGCACGTCGAGCGCATCGACCTGTACCAGTTGCACTGGCCGCCTCAGGACGGCACCCCGATCGAGGAGTACTGGCAGACCTTCGTCGACTTGCGCACCGAGGGGAAGGTCCGGGCCGTCGGGCTGTCGAACCACGACGCCACGCAACTCGAGCAGGCCGAGGCGATCGGCCACGTGGACACGCTGCAACCACCCTTCTCGGCCATTCGCCGGGAGGCGGCGCACGCCGAATTGCCGTGGTGCGCGGCACACGACACGGGAGTGATCGTCTACAGCCCGATGCAAGCAGGCCTCCTCACCGGCGCGTTCACCCGGGAGCGGGCAGGCGCGCTCGACGAGGACGACTGGCGCTCGGGCGACGCCGACTTCGTCGGCGCGAACCTGGATCGCAATCTGGCATTGGCCGAGGCGTTGGTCCCGGTCGCCGAACGTCGCGGCGTGTCGACCGGCGCCGTCGCCGTCGCCTGGACGCTGGCGTGGCCCGGCGTGAGCGGGGCCATCGTGGGGGCGCGGCGACCGCAGCAGGTCGACGGATGGATCGCCGCCGCCACGTTGGATCTCACGGATGCCGACCTCGACGAGATCGCGCTGGCCATCGACCGCACCGGAGCGGGAGCGGGGCCGACGCGGCCTTGAGCCGGCCCGCGTCCAGGTCGCGAACCGGCCTGGCAACGAGGGCTCGGCGACGGGACCCGACGCGAGTTTCGCCGCGTCCGCCCCCGCTGGGCCCGACCCACCCGACGAGAATTCGCAAACGGCTCCGGAATGTGGCCAGAATGTCGGCCATGAACAGACGCGAACTAGCCAAAGCCGTGGCCGTACAGGCCGATGTGGACCTGAAGACCGTCCTCAAAGTGGTCGAGGGCTTCACCGAAGTCGTGACCGGTGTCGTCGCCAAGGGCGAGACCATCTCGATCCCCGGGTTCGTCCGCTTCGTCAAGGTCGACCGCCCCGCTCGCATGGGCCGCAACCCAGCAACCGGCGAGCAGATGATGTTCAAGGCTTCCAAGAAGGTGCGCGTGAGCGCAGCCAAGGCTTTCCGCGACTCGGTCATGAACCCGTCGCGGGCGCCCAAGCTCGTGCGCGGCGCCTTCCCCATCATCGAGGAGTACGTGAAGAAGGCCGGCGTAGAGCCGACCCCGGCCAAGGCTCCGGCCAAGGCTCCGGCCAAGGCCCCGGCCAAGAAGGCCCCGGCCAAGCGCACGACGGCGAAGCGGGCCCCGGCCAAGAAGGCCCCGGCCAAGAAGGCCCCGGCCAAGCGCACGACGGCGAAGCGGGCCCCGGCCAAGAAGGCCCCGGCCAAGCGCACGACGGCGAAGCGGGCCCCGGCCAAGAAGGCCCCGGCCAAGCGCACGACGGCGAAGAAGACGGCGAAGCGGGCCCCGGCGCGCCGCCGCTGATCGGGCCGGCTTCCCGCCCGACCGGAGGGCCGGGTCCGGGCACGAGGTGGGCGCGTCACGCGTCCGGCCACCGCCAAGTTGTGGGCCGGCGTTGACGGCACCTTGAGCATGGGGACATACGTTGGTGAGCGTGGGGGCGCGACCGATCAAGGCCGTGGTGTTCGCTGTCGTCGCCTCGGGGATCCTCGGCCTCGGCATCGGGCTCGCCGTCACGTCGGGCCCGGCATCGGGCACGGCCGCGTCGAACACCGGCCACGTGGACGTTCGACAGTCCCCGGCGGCCGGTGCGATCCCCAAGACCACGGCTGTGACCACGACCCGGGCGGCGCCCACCAGCACAACGCTGCCCGACGCGACGAGCCTGCCCGCCGCGACGTTCGTCCGGGCGCCCCGGACCGCTGGCGCCGGGGACGGTCCACTGTCAGCCACCTTGTCGGCGTCGCCGGGGGGAGCAGTCGTGGGCTCCACCGTGTCGTTCGTCGTTTCGGTGACCGACGGCGCGGCCACGGGCACCGTCGGCCCTGCGAACCTCACCTATGGCGACGGGCAGCCAGCACCCGAGACGGGCCTGGCCGCGTCCTGTCACGCAGGGGCCCCGCCAACACCGGTGGCCGAGTCCTTCGACTACGCCCACGCCTACGACGCACCCGGGACCTACACGGTCGCCGTCACCGTTTCCGCTCCGTGCTCTGCCGAGCAGGTCGTCGTGACGCTCCCCATCACCGTCAGCGCGTAGCAGCGCGGCCCGCACCGGAAGCGTCGAGGCTCGCCCGCCCGACCCGGCCGTCAACGCGCCGTTCGTTATGCTCGACGCGTGCGCAATCACGCTCAGCCGGGCGCGATCGGGTTGATCGGGTTGCTGGCCCTGGTGACCATGGGAATCGCCGGCTGCGGATCGTCGTCGGCGCCGGTCGTGAGCATCGCCGGGTCGACCGTGCCACTGCCGGCCGGGGCGTACCCGTCGCAGATCTCCAAAGAGGTGTGTTCTTCCAAGGCCGAGCGCGAGATCTCCGAAGCCCTCGGTGTGACGCCGACGAAGGTGTCCACGCCGACATGGGTCGATCACCTCTATTCGTGCGCGTACGAGTACCCCGACGGGTCGATGACCCTGTCGGTACAGGAACTGTCCAGCTGGACCCAGACGCTCGCCTACTTCGGCTCGCTCCAACGCCAATTGGGCGACGCCGGGTCATTGGGGAATCTGGGCCAGGGGGCGTTCAGCGAGACGAACGGCTCGGTGGTCGTCCGCAAGGACTGGAAGGTCCTGACCGTCGACATCACACGGCTCCCGGCCCAGTTCGGGGTGCCGCCCACGAGCTCGGGCTCCGTCGCCGTCACGGCGGCAGACGTCATCCTGGGCTGTTGGGCCGGGGATTGACCTGCCGGTCACGTGCTCGGGCGGTCGTGAGCCGAGGCGGGGCCCTCTCTCGCCGGTGACCGTCGAGCACGCTCTCGCGTCGGCCACTTATGGTACTGGCATCGTTGTCGGGTACAGCGATCACGTGATCCGAACGAGCGTGCGGTCGCCGGGAGGGCGCAGGACGGGATGCTGACGACCGGGAGCCCACGTTCGTCGAGGGCGCCGTGCATGAACGGACCGAACGGCGCCCTCGACGTCGGGGGTGAGCGATGACGGAACCGCTGCTCGTGGTGGACGGTGTGACCGTCTCGTTCGCCGGCCTCGCCGCGCTCGACGACGTGTCCTTGCAGGTCGGTGAGCGCGAGGTGGTGAGCCTCATCGGCCCGAACGGCGCAGGCAAGACCACGCTCTTCAACGTGGTGTGCGGGTTCGTCCGCCCGGGCAGGGGCCGGGTCGAGTTCCAAGGGCGGGAACTGGCCCGGCACCGCCCCGGCGACCTGGCCCGGATGGGCATCGCTCGGACGCTGCAGGGGGTGCGGCTGTGGGAGGGCCTGAGCGTCCTGGAGAACGTGATGGCCGGGGCCCAGTCGACCTTGCGCTCCGGTTTCGTCTCCGCCCTCTTCGGTCTACCCCGCAGCTCGCGGGAGGAAACCGCTCTCCGCCGGCGAGCACACGCCATGCTCGAGCGCCTCGGCGCGGACGACGTCGCCGAGCGACATCCGGGGTCGCTCCCCTACGGCCTGCAAAAGCGCGTCGCCATCGCCCGGGCCCTCATGGTCGACCCGGTGCTCCTGCTCCTCGACGAGCCGGCCAGCGGACTGTCGGAGCACGAGATGGGCGAGCTCGCCACTCTCGTCCACGGGCTGCGATCAGACATGGGTGTGTTGCTGGTCGAGCACCACATGGACTTCGTCATGTCCATCTCGGACCGCGTCGTCGTGCTCAATTTCGGCCGGGTGATCGCCACGGGCCTCCCCGACGAGATCCGCGCCGATCCCGAGGTCACCACCGCGTATCTCGGCGAGCCGGTCCACTCATGCGACGACTCGCCCGTCTCGCCGGTGGAGTCGGTCTCGCCGGTGGAGTCGGTCTCGCCGGTGGAGTCGGGAACCTAGATGGCCGGGCTCACCGTCTCGGGGTTGTCGGTCGACTACGGCCACGTGGCCGCCTTGGTCGACGTGAGCTTCGAGGCCGAGCTCGGGGCCATCACCGCCGTGCTCGGGGCCAACGGGGCGGGCAAGACGACCCTGCTGCGGGCCATGACCGGCCTGGTGCGACCGCGGGCGGGCACGATCCGATTCGGCGACAAGGACCTCACCGGCCGGCGCGTCGAGGACGTGGTCCGTTGTGGCGTCGCCCACGTCCCCGAGGGCAGGGGCGTCATCGAAGAGCTCACCGTCGAGGAGAACCTCCGCCTCGGCTCGCTGTGGCGAAGCCGCCGGACGCGACGCGGCTACGACGAGGTCTTCGAGCTGTTCCCCGCGCTCGCCGCCCGCCGTCATCGCCACGCTTCCACCTTGTCGGGCGGCGAGCGCCAGTCCCTGGCCGTCGCCCGGGCCCTCATGGCCCGCCCCGAGGTGCTCCTGCTCGACGAGCCTTCGCTCGGCCTCGCCCCCATCGTGACGGGGCAGCTCATGCGCCGCCTGGCATCGCTGTCGCGCGACGAGGGGATCACCGTCGTGCTGGTGGAACAGAATGCCCGCAGCGCACTGTCCATCGCGTCGGCGGCAGTCGTGCTCAACCTGGGCCGGGTCGTGGTGGCCGACCGGCCTCAGGTCGTCGCCGCCGATGCCCAGCTCCGTCATCACTACCTGGGGTTCTGACCGTCCGTGCAACGCTTCGTCGACCTGACCCTCAACGGCGTGACCAACGGCATGATCTATGCCGTCGTGGCCCTGGCGCTGGTCCTCATCTGGCGCTCCACCGGCGTCTTGAACTTCGCCCAGGGTGCGATGGCCATGTTCACCACCTACATCGCCGGCGCCATCGTCGAGCACCGAGGGTCCTACTGGCTGGCCATCGCCGTCGCCCTCGGGTCCGGCGCGGTGATCGGCGCGGTGATCGAGCGCACCATCGTGCGTCGGGTCGAGAACGGTCCGGTGCTCAATCCCGTGATCGTCACCCTCGGGCTCCTGGTCGTGCTCGAAGCCCTGGCCGGGATCATCTGGGGTGGCGGTCTGCGCTCGTTCCCGGCCTACTTCTCGCAGTTGGGGGTGGTGGTGGGGCACGACCGCCTCGCGTTCAGCCACTTCGACCTCTACGTCATGGTTGCGATCGTCACCGTCCTCGTGGCGCTGGTCGTCTTGTTCCGCTTCACCTCGCTCGGTCTGCGCATGCGCGCCAGTGCCTTCGCTCCCGATGTGGCGCGCCTGCTCGGCGTCCGGGTCGGGCGGATGCTCACACTCGGCTGGGCGCTGGCCGGGGTCGTCGGGGCGCTGGCCGGGGCGCTGGTGGCGCCCGAGCTCCTGCTGTCGCCCAATTACATGGACGCCGTCTTCATCTACGGCTTCACCGCCGCCGTGGTCGGCGGCCTCCAGAGCCCGCTGGGCGCCGTCGTGGGCGGGCTGGTCGTCGGCCTCGTCCTGGCGTACGTGGGCGGCTACCTCGGCTCGACGCTCGAGGCCTTGGGTGCCCTGGCCATCCTCATGGTGGTGCTCATGGCCCGGCCGCAGGGGATCTTCACCCGCGTCGCCCAGCGGCAGGTCTGATCCCGTGACCACCGTCGCATCCGGGGGCACGGTCCCTTCAGGAAGCTGGGTGCGCCACCTGCGCCTGCCGCGCCAGCCGATGCTGCGCCACCTGGTCCTGGCCCTCGGCGGCGCGCTGGTGCTGTTCGCCGTGACCTCCGCGGTGGGACCGTACGACGACTACCAGATCGGCCAGATCGGCATCGACGCCGTCGCCATCGCCGGCCTGACGCTGCTCACCGGCACCAACGGTCAGATCTCCCTCGGCCAGGGCGCGTTCATCATGGTGGGCGCCTACGGCGCCGGCATGCTGCTCGTGCACACCAAGCTGCCCATCGCCCTGGCCCTGCTCCTCGGGGTCGTCATCAGCGCCGCCGCCGGGGCACTGATCGGACTGCCGGCCAGTCGGCTGCGCGGCCCGTACCTGGCCGGGATGACCCTGGCCCTGGCCGTCGGGCTGCCGGCCATCCCGGTGGAGTTCGCCGGCGTGTTCGGAGGCGAGCAGGGACTCAACGTCAACCCCCCGGTGCCGCCCGCCGGCATCGACCCCCAGCGGTGGCTGACCTGGATCGTGCTCGTCGCCGTGCTCGTCATGCTGGTACTGCTGGGCAACCTGGTACGCAGCCGGTTCGGGCGGGCCTTTCGGGCGGTGCGCGACGACGAGGTGGCCGCCGCCATCTCGGGCATCGCCGTGGCGCACACACGAGTGACCGCCTTCGCCGTCAGCGCCGCGGCCGCCGGTCTGGCCGGGGGGCTCCTCGGACTGTCGACCGGCGGCGTGGTCCCCGACGCCTTCTCCGTCGGACTGTCGATCTCGTTGTTGGCCGGCATGGTGCTCGGCGGCACCGGCCGCGTCCTCGGCGCGTGGTGGGGCGCGGTCATTCTCGTCTATGTCCCCCAATGGTCGGCGTCCGTGTCCGACGGCCTCGGGCTGCGCCAGGGGCAGAGCTCGAACCTGGCCCTGTTGTTCTACGGGCTGGTGCTCATCGTCGTCATCCTGGTGGCCCCCGACGGCATCCAGGGCCGCCTCGTCCACCTGTGGAGCCTGGTCACCCGCCGCTCGACACCGAGACCCGGCGGCGGGGCGGTCGATCCCGACCGGGCACCCGCGTCGCATTCCGAAGACCACGAGACAAGGGAGGCACTGGCATGAGACAACCGCGACCAGACAGGGCGATGCCCCGGTGGCACAGAGGGCCGGTCGTCGCGGTGTGCGCCATGGCCATGGTGGTCGGCGCATGCTCGAGCTCGTCGGGCAGCTCGGGCTCGTCGACCGGGGCTCCGGCGAACAACGCGGTGGGCGTGACCTCGAGCGCCATCGAGCTCGGGACGACCACGCCCCTGACCGGTCCCGCTGCTCCGGGTTACGACGAGATCGCACCGGCGGCCGACGCGTACTTCAAGTACGTCAACGCCCACGGTGGCGTGTTCGACCGCAAGATCGACTACACGATCCTCGACGACCAGTACAACCCGGCTTCGACGGCGACCCTCACCCGTCAACTGGTCCTCCAAGACGGGATCTTCGCCGACGTCGGCCCGCTCGGGACGCCGACGGTCGAGCAGGTGAGCAGCTTCCTGAACAGCGAAGGAGTGCCCACCGTCTACGTCGAGAGCGGGTGCAATTGCTGGAACAACCCCAATCTGCCCGACACGTTCGGTTGGCAGCCCCCCTACACCGACGAGGGCAAGATCCTGGGCCAGTACATCACCCAGCACCTGAGCGGTGACAAGGTCGGCTACTTGTACCAGGACGACGAATTCGGCCAGGACGGGGTGAAGGGGCTCGACCAGGAGGTCTCGGCCTCGAACGTGGTCTCGCAGCAGACGTACACGGCGACGCCCCAGGCGCTGGCCGCCGGGCTCGGCAGCCAGATCTCGGCCCTGAAGCAGGCCGGCGCCAAGGTGGTGGTGCTCTATACGATCCCGGCGGCGACGGCGCTGGCCATGCTGGCCGCGGCCACCATCGGCTACGCGCCGCAGTGGGTGATCTCCTCGGTCGGGGCGGACCCGCCGACGCTCACCGGGCTGCTGTCGTCGTTCTCCAAGGGGGCGGCCGGGGCGGCCCTGTTGAACGGCGCGATCACGGCCGCCTACCTGCCGCCGCTGACCGACGCCACCGATCCTTGGGTCGTCGGCTTCAAGAAGATCCTGGCCCAGTACGACCCGGGCGCACCGTGGGACGGCAACAGCGAGTACGGCGTCATCCTCGGGTACACGTTCGTCCAGGCGCTGCAGGCGGCCGGGAAGAACCTGACCCGCTCGGCCCTGGTGCAGGCCATCGAGCACCACGGTGCGTCGTTCGACAACCCCGGGCTGGTGCCCTTCACGTTCTCCCCGACCAACCACTACGGGTATCAGGGCGGCGAAGTCACCCAGCTGGAGGACGGGGGCCAGACGATTAACGCGTTGACGCCGCGACTGGTCACGACGCTCAACGGGCCGATCACCGAGACGACCTGGCCGCTGTCGACGCCGCCCGCCGATTTCGGATCCTGACGGACCAGGCCACGGCGCGTCCTGCTCGCGCACCCGACATCGGTAGCCCCACCGGGAGGTCACCGATGTCGGGTGGCGAGTGCTCCTACTCCGAGCCCGGATCCGCCCATTCGTGTTGCACGATGACCCGCTGTCCGATGGCGCGGCTCGCATGATCGCGGACATAGGCCTGGTGCAGCGGGTGTGCAACGTAACGACGAGCGGCGGCGAAGTCGGCGAAGTCCATCACCGCCGCAAAGTCGAAGTTGTCGTCGAAGTGCCCAGCATCGTCGCCACACGTCAAGGCGAGCACTTCGGGAACCACACGCAACCCCTGCAGCGCGTCACGAAATGCCTGCTTGGCGTCGGGTGAGACGCCCTCTGCCCATCGGTACACGACGACTTGGCGGAACATGTGGTGGACCTCTCGGATAGCCAAGACCACGCCAGGTGGGCTGATGGTACAGGTCGGTTCCGCGCCGAGCCCGGAGCATCACCTCTGCGACCCAGACGCCGTCGTTCTACCGGGACCTCACCGTCTCGGACCGGCCGTCGGGCACGAGGGCGGCACGGGTGGGGCCGACTGGGTGCTGGACGCGCGCTCCGCACCGATGGCCCGGAAAGGCAGCCCGAGCTCGTCGGGCCTGCCTCCCGACGGGTACCGGTCCGTCGGCCCGGTACCACCGGTTGTTCGCCGGCTCGCGGAGGGCGATACTGTGGCGCGCCGAGGGTCGACGTAACCGCCGGGAGGAAATCGCGATGACGACACGTGCTGCGGTGTGCAGCGGACTCAACGAGCCCTGGAAGACCGAAGAGGTCGAGATCGACCCCCCCGCCAACCGCGAGGTGCGGGTGAAGATGGTCTACGCGGGGATGTGCCACTCCGACGAGCACCTGCGCACGGGTGACATCAGCGCGCCGCCCGAGGTGCTCGAGATGATCGGCGTGTCCTCGATGTTCCCGTGCGTCGGCGGCCACGAAGGGTCGGGCATCGTGACCGAGGTGGGCCCGAACGTGACCCAGGTGGCAGTGGGCGACCACGTGGCCGTGGCCTTCATCCCCTCGTGCGGCACGTGTCATTGGTGTGCGTCTGGCCGCCAGAACTTGTGCGACCTGGGGATGATGACGCTGGCCGGGGGCTCGATCAGCGACGGGACCTATCGCTACCACCTGGCCGGCGAGAACCTGAACCGCATGACGCAGCTCGGCACCTTCGCCGACGAGATGGTGTGCCACGAGAACTCGGTGGTGCGCATCGACCCCTGGGCCAACATGAAGGCCGCCGCCCTCATCAGCTGCGGCATCTCCACCGGGTTCGGCTCGGCGGTCGACCGGGCCAAGGTGAAGCCCGGTGAGACCGTGGTGGTGGTCGGCTGCGGGGGCGTAGGCTCGGGTGCGATCCAGGGCGCCCGCATCGCCGGGGCCCGCACGATCATCGCCGTCGATCCCGTGGCCTTCAAGCTCGAGAAGGCCAAGGAGGTCGGCGCCACCCACACGGCACCCTCGCTGCTCGACGCGCAGTTCATGCTGCCCGAGCTGACGCAGGGCAGGAACGCCGACGTCGTCATCCTCACCCCGAGCGTGCTGAAGGGCGACCTCATCGCCTCGGCCTGCTCGCTCGGGTCCAAGGACGCCCGCATCGTGGTGACCGCCATTGCGCCGTTCCACCAAATGGACGTGCAGCTGAATCTGTTCAACCTGGCCATGTTCAACCAGGCACTGCTGGGCACGCTGTTCGGTTCCCAGAGCCCCCGCATCCAGGTGCCGAACCTGCTCAACCTGTTCGAGGCGGGCCACCTGAAGATCGACGAGATCATCACCCGGGAGTACTCGCTCGACCAGGTCCAGCAGGGCTACGACGACCAGGCGGCTGGGACCATCATCCGCGGCGTGGTGAAGTTCGACGCGTAACGGCGTGGCTGGTGCGTCGGTGATTCAGGCCGGTGCACCGAGGTGGCGGACGAATCCCGGCGGGACGACCAGGTCGCCCGGGGTGAGTTCGCGGATGGACGCGTGCCCGAGGCCGAGGAGGGCCGACTCGATGCCACTGCGCAAGAGGTCGAGGACATTCTCCACGCCGGCCTGCCCGCACGATGCCAGGCCCCAGAGGTAGGCCCGCCCGATCATCACCGCCTTCGCCCCCAGCGCCACGGCTTTGACGACGTCACTGCCCCGTCGGATCCCCCCGTCGAGGAGCACCTCGATCTGATCGCCGACCGAGCGCGCGATCGGTTGCAGGACGCGGATCGTCGCCGGCGTGCCGTCCAGATTGTTGCCCCCATGGTTGGACACCGAGATGGCGCTCACACCCGCGTCCACCGCCCGTTTGGCGTCGTCGACGCGGGTGACCCCTTTGAGCATGAACGCCCCTCCCCACTGCTCGCGCAGCCAGGCGACGTCCTCCCAACTCGGCGGGGGTGTCTGCATCCACTGTCCGTAGGCACCGAAAAAGGTGGGCCCCTTCTGACCCTTTTCGGCCATGTTGGGTACGTTGAGGCCTGGCAAATGGCCCGACCTGGCCCACCGGTACAACCACCGCGGACGGGCCAGCGCCTCCGGGGCGAGGCGGGCCATCTCTTTGAGGCTCATCGACTCGGGGATGACCGGACTGCCCCAGTCGCGACCGTGTGAGAACGACCAGTCCAAGGTGGCGATCAGTCCGACCGCACCCGCTGCCCGCGCCCGCTCGACGCGTCGGAGGACCTGGTCTCGCGTGCCGGCCCAGTAGACCTGGAAGAAGGTCTGGGGATTGGCGGCCACCACCTCTTCGACCGCCTTGCTGGCGAACGAGCTGAGCCCCATGGCCGTTCCCCTGGTGGCCGCGGCGCGGGCGACGGCCACTTCGCCGTCGGGGTGCACGGCCTGGACGCCGGTGGGCGAGACGAGGACCGGGAAGGAGATGCTCTGACCCATCACCGAAGTGGACAGATCTCGGCTGGCCGCCGATCCGGCCACGTGTGGCGCGAATCCGAGCTCGCTGAAGGCGGTGATGTTGTCCTCGATCGTGATGCCCTTCTCCGAACCGGCCACCAGAGCTCCGTAGACCGACTTGGGTAGGCGCCTCTTGGCCCGTCGCTGGGCCTCGGCAACCGTCTCGAACCATTCGTTCCTCATCCCAACCCTCTCGTGGCACCCAGGTCCGCCTCACCAGCCCGTCCCTTGACGGGGTGACACTATGCCGTTCTTGGCGGTCGTCGACTACGGATGCCCCTGCATGATCGCATCGTCACCACCGTGGTCACCGAGGTGCGTCCGCAGCGATCTCGACGACCACACCCGGGAGCGGACGGTGACCCGCGGCAGCAGCGGTCGCACCGTGCGTGCCTTGAGACAACCGGCCCAGACGCCGGTGCCGTAGGCGACGTCGTCAACGACGTGCAGCACCGCGTAGCGCACGGGGTCGAGGTCGCCGGGCTTGGCCACCCAGGCGTTGACGGCGGGGGCCAGCAGCGCCATGGCTGCGCCCCGGCGGGTCCGCCGGAAACACAGCCCGAGGACGCAGGCCGGGGCCCAGGCTCGGGTCAGCCCACTCAACGCCGGAACGGCGGACTTGGCCGTTCCGCCACCGGCGATCGTGGCCGCCACCTTCACCGGCGCCTGGACCAGCCCGTCGAGCCGGCGGGCCAAGACGAGGATGGAGGCCGCCAACGTGGTCAGGGCCAACAGGGGCCTTCGGGCCACGGCGAATCCCCACGCGGCGACCGACCAGGCCGAGGCGGAGAGGGGCGCGAGCGCGCTGGGATGCCTGATGGCCAGCGGCCCGGCCGTGGTGCCGTAGAAGGCGCGGCGGCGAAGCCACGGCCAGAGGGCGGGCGGCCCGTCGTGGACCACCGTGCACCGGGGCACGTAGCGCACGTCCCATCCGGCGGCGGACAGGCGCCAGACCAAGTCGACGTCCTCTCCGCCGCGCAAGTCGGGGTCGAAGAACGGGTCTCCGGCTGCCGCCCGGCGCACCACGATGGCCGCACTGGGCACGTACGGGATCCGACTCAGCGGCCGCACCAGCCCTTCGGCCGCCCCCATGTCGAGCGACGAGCGCACGGCCTCGTAGCGCGCCAGCGCGGTGGGCGCCGTCGCCGGCGTCGGGACGATCCTCGGGGCCACGGCGGCCACCAGCGGATCGTCGAAATACCCCAAGAGCGGGGAAAGCCAGCCGTCGGACGGCAGGCAATCCGAGTCGACGAAGGCCACCAACGGCGTCGTCGCCGCGGCGAGCCCGCGGTTGCGCGCCGATGAGGGGCCCCGATTGACGGGCAGCCCGATGAACGAGGCGCCGGCCTTCCGGGCGATCTCCTCGGTCACAATGGCGTCCGCCGAGGCGTCGTCCACCACGATGCACGTCAGGTCACCGAGCGCGGCCAGCAGTCGGCGCAGCTGCTCGGGGCGGTCCCGCACCGGGACGATCACGGTGACGTCACCGGTGGTGAATGTCCCCGACCCCGGTCTGGGCAGGAAGACACCCGACGAGACGAGCCGGCGGGCCAACAATTGCTCGGTGCGCCGTCGGCCGACCGTGGTCCCCGAGTTCCAGGCCGCCGTCAGCTCGCGGGCCCGACGAGAAAGGCGGAGCAGACGGAGAGGGCTTCCGCCCATCACGACGCGCCCACCCTCGAAGGTCGTCGTGGCTGGGTCCATGGTCAGGCCGAAGCCCTCGGGCAACGGGGTCGCCTCACCGTCGGGGGCAGGGGCGATGGTGGTGGCCGACCCCGCATCACCCCTGGTGGCAACGGGCACGCCGACCATCTTGGCAGGCCGCGGGACCGCTCCATGGGGATTAGGCTGACCCCGAATTGGAGGAGGCGATGGTGCTCGCTGAAGACCAGGAAGTCCAGGAGACCGAAGTGCCGGCCGACGACGACGTCGACGAGATCTTGGTCGAGGAGATCTCGATCGACGGGATGTGCGGCGTCTATTGAGCCTGACCGAGGAGCGGGTGGAGGCACCCGTCCACCACTTCGATCCGGACAGCGCGTGGCGGGTGCACCCCCTGGTGGCGCTGCGGGACGAGTCGTTCGGCGCACTGGCCTACCACTACGGCACCCGGCGGCTGCTCTTCCTGAAGTCCCCGACCCTGGTCGACTTGGTCTCGTCGCTCGACCGCTACGCGTCGGCGACCGCCGCCATGGAGGCGATCGTCCCCGCACCGGAGCGGCCGAGGTACTGCCGCGCCCTGGCTCGTCTGGCCGCCTCGGAGGTCATCGATGCCCGCTGAGCGCGTTCCGTTGCGCCGGCAATTCACCCGTGGTCTGGACGCCCCGATCTGCCTGACCTGGGAGCTGACCTACGCCTGCAACCTGGCCTGCGTGCACTGTCTGAGCTCGTCGGGTCGGCGCGACCCGGGAGAGCTGAAGCCGGCGGAGGCCCGCCACGTGATCGACGAGCTGGCCGGGATGAAGGTCTTCTACGTGAACATCGGTGGTGGCGAGCCGATGCTTCGGCCCGACTTCTTCGACCTGGTCGGCTATGCGATCGATCGGAAGGTCGGCGTGAAGTTCTCCACGAATGGGACCCGCATGACGGCCGAGAAGGCCCGTCGTCTGTCGGAGATGGACTACGTGGACGTGCAGGTCAGCATCGACGGTGCGCTGGCCTCGACCAACGACGCCGTGCGCGGCGAGGGCTCCTTCGCGGCGGCAAGGGCGGCCATGGACCACCTGGCCGCGGCGAACTTCGGTCGATTCAAGATCAGCGTGGTCGTCACCCGGCACAACGCGACCCAGCTGGACGCGTTCGCCGGGATGGCCGAGAGCTACGGCGCCCAGTTGCGGCTCACCAGGTTCCGGCCTTCTGGTCGGGGTGCGGACACCTGGGGGGAGCTGCACCCGACGGCCGATCAGCAACGGATGCTCTATCGCTGGCTGCGTGATCATCCCGAGGTCCTGACCGGCGATTCGTTCTTTCACCTCTCCGCGCTCGGTGAGCCGCTGGACGGACTGAACCTCTGCGGCGCGGGGCGGGTGGTGTGCCTCATCGACCCGGTCGGTGACGTCTACGCCTGCCCCTTCGTGATCGACCGAGAATTTCTGGCCGGCAACGTCCGCGATCGCGGTGGATTCGCCGGGGTCTGGCGCCATTCGGACCTCTTCGCGTCCTTGCGGGAGCCGCAGAGCGCCGGCGCTTGTGCGACATGTGGCTCCTACGACGCCTGCCAGGGGGGCTGCATGGCCGCCAAGTTCTTCACCGGCCTCCCCCTGGACGGCCCCGACCCCGAGTGCGTGTTCGGGCACGGGGCGGAGGCACTGGCGGCGCGACCGGCCGGCGTCATCCCCCCGCCGGCCCTGGGCCACTCCAAGGTGGACGCTCGCGGGATGCCGGTGCCGGTCCCCACCCCCGTCCGCTTCCGGTCGCCCGTCCGCGTCTGACGCGGCGATGGCCTCGTCGGGCATGTACCTCGGTGACGCCACCTGGCCGGAGATCGAGGCCACCGGACGGGCCCATGTGCTGGCGGTGCCGGTCGGCTCGCTCGAGCAGCATGGGCCGCATCTCCCGCTGGACACCGACACGAGGATCGCCGTCGAGCTGGCCGGCCGGCTGGCCGCGGCTCGACCCGGTGTGACCGTGGCGCCCGCCCTCCCCTTCGGGGCCAGCGGGGAGCACGCCGGGTTCCCCGGCACGCTGCTGGTACGCCACGAGGTGCTGGCCGACGTCCTGGTCGAGCTGGTGCGCTCGGCCCATAGCTCATTCGCCGGTGTCGTGGTGATCTCGGCCCATGGGGGCAACAACGAGGGACTCTCCAAGGCCGGGGAGCGGTGCCGCGCCGAGGGCGACGCCGTGCTGGTGTGGGCGGCGGGCACCAGGGGCGGCGACGCGCACGCAGGCAGGACCGAAACCTCGTTGATGTTGGCCATCGACGAGGGCTCGGTCCGGACCCACCTGGCCGAACCGGGCTGTACCGAGCCGCTCGAGGTAATCCTGCCCCGTCTGCGCGCCAATGGGGTACGGCCGATATCGTCCAACGGCGTGCTGGGGAATCCCGAGGGTGCGAGCGCGGCGGAGGGCCGACAGCTCCTCGACGACATGGCGAACGCGTTGTCCGACGCTGTGGCGAACTGGTGGCCGCGACAGCAGCGTGGCACGTGAGCCCGGTCGCCGTGGTGACGGGGGCGGCCCGAGGCATCGGCGCCGCCACGGTCGATCGGCTGGTGGCGGACGACTGGCACGTCGTGGCCGTCGACGTCTGCGCCGACGACGCCAGCCTCGACTACCCCCTGGCCACAGCGGCGGACCTGGCGGGCCTCGGCCGGCGTCATGGGACACGAGTGCACACCATGGTCGGTGACGTGCGGAGCCAGTCCGACATGGACGCGGCGGTGGCAGCCGCGGTCCGGGAGTTCGGCGGCCTCACCGCCGCGGTCGGCGTGGCCGGGGTGGTAAGTGGCGGGGCCCCGCTCTGGGAGCTCGGCGATGCGCAGTGGAACGTGCAGTTCGATGTGAACGTCGGCGGGGTCCGCCACCTGGCCAATGCCGCCGTTCCGGTGCTGCTCGAAGCACCTGAGCCGCGCCAGGGCAGGGTGGTGGGGGTGGCCTCGGCGGCCGGCCTGCTCGGGCTGCGACGGCTGAGCGGGTACAGCGCGTCCAAGCATGCCGTCATTGGTCTGGTCAAGGCCCTGGCGGCCGACCTGGCCGGCACCGGGATCACCGCCAACGCCGTGTGCCCCGGGTCGACACGCGGCCCCATTCTCGATGCCTCGGCGGCGGCGTACCAGCTCTCCTCGGCCGAGGCGTTCGGCCACCAGCAGCTGGTCGAACGCCTGCTCGAGCCCGAGGAGCCGGCCGCGCTCATCGCCTGGTTGTGCGGGCGCCAGGCGAGCGGCGTCACCGGTGCCGCGCTCTCGGTCGACGGTGGGCTGACCACCTCGTAGCGCAGCGGGTGGTGAGGGGTTGTCGGCGGTTCGACCCGAGTCGGCGTGTGCACCCTGTCGACACGAGCCGAGTGCTGGTCGCCGCCTCGCCTTCTCCTCGGCCCGGACGGATCAGCACGGGGACGATCATGAGCGACCCCCAAGCCATCGAGGTCCTGGCCGCGATGACGGCGCCGATCATGCCCATCACCACCGGAAGCACCGGCCGCACCGTCAGACCGTGGACCAGCCCTTGGCCGATGTGACCCTTGCGACGGTCGAGGGAGGAGCGCGCCGCCATAGCCGCCGACCGTCGATCGCCCGATGGGAACGGTGGGACCACGGTTCCGGACGGCACGTAGCCAGACGAGTGGATCGCCCTCCTCCGGCGCCCTCGCACCCGAGAGGGTACCGTTGGTTGGGCGCGACACCCCACGGAAGAAGGGCGTCTCATGATCTCGATCGTGGTCAAATTCAACGTGCGGCCCGAGTGCAGCGACCAGTGGCTCGATCGCGTCAGCGACTTCACGCAGGCCACGCGCCACGAACCCGGCAACCTGTGGTTCGACTGGTCGCGCAGTGTCGAGAATCCGAACCGGTTCGTCCTCATCGAAGGATTCCGCGACGCCGACGCCGGTGCTGAGCATGTCACCTCGGAGCACTTCAAGGAGGCCATTCGCCAGGCACCATCGATGTTGGTCGACACCCCGGAGATCATCTACAGCGAGATTCCCGGGACCGAGTGGTCCCTGCTCGCGGAGATGTCCGTTCCGGATGGCGACTCAGGCTGATCGCAGGGGTCGACGCGAGCCTGTCGCTGCCGTCTCGCGGACGGGCAAGGGTGGCGTCATGTCGGCCGGTGCCGTCACGGACTGCGTGGCCTGCCGGAGCCAGGCGATGAGCTCACCGGCGGGCATGGGCTTGGCCAGGAAATATCCCTGGGCCTCGTCGCAACCAAGTCGAGCGAGTTGGGACCAGGTCTCGCCGTCCTCGACGCCTTCGGCCACAATCCGGAGGCCGAGGTTGTGACCGAGATCGACCACGGAGCGCACGATAATGGCGTTGTTGGGGTCATGGTGCATGCTTCGAACGAAGGACTTGTCGATCTTGAGCTCGTCGACCGGGAGGTCCTTCAGGTAGGCCAACGAGGAGTATCCGGTTCCGAAGTCGTCGATGGCCAGCTTGACCCCGATGTCGGCCAGCTCGGTCAGCAAGACCCGAGCCTTCTTCGGATCGGTCATGATCGCGCTTTCCGTGATCTCGAGTTCGACCATGTGGGCAGGGATGCGCCAGCGGTCGAGGGCCGCTTGGAACTCACCGGGGAAACCGTCGTCCAGCAGGCTGCGGGTTGACAGGTTGACGGCCATCGACAAGTCGCTCCAACCCACGGCATTCGTCTGGTCGAGCCACTGGCGACATTGGCGAAGTGCGGTGTCGAGCACCCAATTCGTCAGGGGCTTGATAAGCCCCGTGTGTTCGGCGATCGGGATGAACTGATCCGGCGGCAGAAATCCCAGCGAGGGGTGGTGCCAGCGCACCAGAACCTCGACTCCCCGGATTCGCTTACTCTCCATCTCCGCTTTGGGCTGGTAATGCAGAACGAGTTGATCTTCAGCGATGGCAGTTCGGAGGTCGCCGACGAGGGTCAGACGGGCGGGCGTGTTGACATCGAGCTCGTCGGTGTAGGCCACAACGTTCACGTTGGAGGCCTTGGCGACGTACATGGCGACGTCGGCCCGCTGCAGCAACAAGTCGGCGCTGTCTCCGTCGTCGGGTGCCATGGCAATTCCGCAGCTGGCTTCCGTCCCAAGGACCATGGCGTCGACCTCCAGAGGTTCCTCGAGGACGGCGGTGATCCTTTCGGCGACCTCCAGGGCTTCGCCCAAGCCACTGACCTGGGGGAGCAGCACACAGAACTCGTCCCCTCCGAGCCGAGCGACAGTGTCCGCCTCTCTGAGCACCGAGCGAATCCGTGGGCCTACCTCGGTCAGGACGCGGTCGCCGTAATTGTGGCCCAAGGTGTCGTTGATCTCCTTGAACCGGTCCAAGTCGAACAACATGACCGCGCTACTGAAGCCGTCACGGGCGCCCTGGCGCATGGCCTGCTCAGTCCGGTCGTAGAAGCACGAGCGGTTGGGCAAGCCCGTGAGCGTGTCGTGGAGCGCCTGATGACCGAGGAGCGCTTCGGCCTCCTCCTTCTTCGCCCCGGTCGCCCCAGCCATCCGGATCACGATCGCAAGGGCAAAGACGCCGAGAGCACCGATGCCTTCGGCCCGGCTGCGACTGAGAAAGCACGGCACCCATCCTTCCCACACCATGAACTGGGCGACGGCGATGCTGACGAATGACCAGCCCATCGTCGCTTTCCACACCGATGCGCCGCATTCCTGCATGTCCTCCAGGACCACGAAGGCATATGTCACGAGCAGCACCGGGCCCCAGCCCGTCATGTAGATCACCATTGTCACCGCGGTGACGTGAACGGCGATGCGCAGATGCAGTCGGGAGGATCTTGGTTCGGCGTCCTTCCACGAATAGACCAACACGCTCAACGCCGACGCCGCGACCAGGACCGCGAGATACTCCCAGATCGGCAGCCGGGCGACGAGGCCGAAATGTCGGAGGACGACAAGCACGGTGAACGCGATCGGGCTCATCGCCTGGGCCAACAGGACCGGGGCCAGACTCTGCGACTTTCGCGGCACCGGACCTCCAGGCGGAGGAGCGGACGCCAACTCGGTCATGGTGAGCGGCTTGGGGCTCCGGTTCCGCGCCTCCTCTGGCGCAGCAGATCGCTTGCTTGGGAACACGGTTGATTATCGACGCCGGCCGGATCGCCCTGAAGGCACAGGCCCTGGCCCAACACTCGACTTCCACAACATTCGGCTTCGAGCGATAGGCGGTGGGAACGAGGTCGCTTTCCGTGGCGTGAGGAGCCGCGGCAGCTGCCGTTTCGCGCTCAGAGGTCGGGCAATGCCGCCCGCGCTACCCGGACGGCCCGGTTTGCTGCCTACAGGTAGGGCTCTTCCTGCTGCCAGGTGAAGTCGACGGCTGGGCTGCCGGAGGTGCTCACCAGTAGTTCGGTCATGCTGGGGGTTCCTTGGTACGCCTGGGCGGCGAAGCCTGACCCCATGACGCAGGGCGCGCAGGACATGACGAGGAGGACGTTGTCGCGGTGTCCCCAGCACCCTGACGTGTTGCTGACGGAGCAATCAAGGTTGTCCGACCCTTGGCCGTCGTCGTACATCCACATATACATGGCCTCGAGCGGGTTACCGAGGCCCCCGCTCCAGTTGCCGCCCCATCTCGAGTACGGGAAGCCGACAGCAGGCGAGGGATCGTCGTCGGCGACCGCCCCAAGTTGGGCGGACTGGTCGAGCGAGGTGGCCATGGCGGACAGTGGGGCCAGGCCGCGCACCGTACGCTCCAGGTTCGTGGCCACGAACAGTTGCTCCTCCGGGGTGAGCGACGTCCAATTGCCGGGCAGGGACATGCCGGACAGTCCCTCATCGGATCGGGCGTTGTCGATGGCCTGCAAGGTGGCGTTCACACACCCGGCAGAGTCGTCGTAGCTCGCGCTCGAACAGCTGTCGAGGAAATCGGGTGAAGGTGGGATGTTGGCCGGCGGGTTCTCGGGAACGACACCCTGGCTTGCGGGGGGCGCCGGGGCGGGCGCCGGGGCCGACTTCGCGTCGAGATGGGCCGCGGGGGTGGGGACGGTGGTGGGAACTGTCGTCGGTACCGTCGCCGGAACCGTGGTGGGCACGGTGGTGGGAACGGAAACAACCCGGGACATGGCGACCCTGGCCGCCTCGGCGACTTGGCCGAAGCTCATCGAGTTGGCCGATGAGCCCTGAGAGCTGGCAGATGTGATCGGTGCGCCGTGGACGGCCGCACGGGGGAACAGACCCAGAACGGCCAGCGCGACGGCACCCCCGACGCACGCGACCGCGATGGCCCTCTCCCAACCGAACCTGCTCAAAAACGCCGATCTTGCCCGATCCGTAGTAACCATTCACTGGGTATCGGCATCAGCGCGCGGCTACCTGAGTTGCACCCCCGCGTAAAAACGGAGTCCCAGGTCAGCCCGAACTTCGGCGCGAACGCAACCTTCGCGTTTGCCGCTACGCACCGACCGTTGCATCGGGTTCTGATGGTCGGAGCGCTGGATTAACGCTCACCGTGGTCAGGACCGTATCGACATCACGTGGGAGAACGGGCCTCCCGCTGCACCGCGCAAGGTTGCGAAGTGCGTACGAAGACCTCCTTGTGCGGCCATGGTCAGTCCGGAGCACCGAGGGCCGGCAGGATGGTCCTGCGCCCCATCACCACAGCATCGCAGCGCTCGATGAACTCCGCGTGGCCGTGTGAACGCTGACGTTCATGCGTGATCGAATCGACACAAGAGTTGCCCTCTCTTCGTCACCGGGTGGCACGCATCCGCTGATAGGTGCGGGGGGCCACCGTCCGCAGGATCGGTGCGACGAGGGGCAGCGTTGCCGCATTGATCTCGAGTCGCGGGTCGAACATCCGGCGAAGAATGAGTGACGACACCTGTTCTTCCGTGCGCCGCACCGCGCGCGGAGGCATGGAAAGTCCGCCTTCGCGCACAGTCGTCAGCCCCATTTCAGTCGGCACCCATCCCGGATACACCACGTGGAGGAACACCCCGTCCGGCCTTGCGTCGTAGGAAAGGCTCTCCGTCGCCACAGACAGTGCAGCCTTGCTCGCTGAGTAGTCGGCTGCTCCGGGACCTGGGGCGCGCCCGTCGTCGGAACTCATGTTGGCGATTGCGCCGAAGCCGCGTGCTCGCATCCCCGGCAAGACGGTCACCATGCCGACGACGGGAGTGATGAAATTCACCTCCATGACGGATCGAAGTGACCCTGCCGTTGTCGGTTCGGTGCGCATGATCCCACCGATACCGGCGATGTTGGCCAGGATGTCGATCCGACTGCGCTCGCGCTCCACCTGTTCCAACAGGCGGACGAAGGATGAGGCATCGGACAGGTCGCACACCCGGTAACACGACTCCGGACTGTGCCTCCGCATCTCATCGACGAGGACCCGCAGCCGCTCCTCACGTCGCGCCACGCCGATCACCACCGCCCCGGCCGAGGACAGGTCCAGCGCGAGACGCCGACCGAGGCCTGCGGAAGCTCCGGTCACGACGGCGACCTTCCCCCGGTAATCCCCCACCAGCCGTCGGCTCCTCAGTCCCACCCCCACCACCGTAGCCAGCACGTCCGGCCGATGATCAGACCCTGGAACAGGCATGGCGACACGGCACAGCACCACCCGAGTTTGGACACGCGCGGTAGCGCCCTGTGTTTCTTCGATCGGCGCAACTGCCGTGTGGTGGTGTCAGCCCGCTCCCGTGGAGCGGTGAAGGGTCGGCTCGAGTCCCTGTTCCTTGGCGATTTCGGCGAGGTCTTCATGCCTACCTCTTTGAACATGCCCATCGACTCCTCGGACTCGAAGGACTCGATACGCCACCGATCCGGTCACGGACGGTGTGCACCCTTCGCCGGCTATCCACCTTTCAATCCTTTCTCTTGGGCCACCTTCCCGGCGAGCCCGTCGTCCCGGCCGACTCGAACCTTGGCCCTCGACGCACAAGTGCTGCCAGTGTTGCCCGGGCGGGTCGAATCTCCGGTCAACAGGCTGGGACGTCTTCTTGAACCGTCTGCCCGCTCGACCACCGGTGCCGGTCGCCTTCAGGCGGTCTCGCCTGGGCAAAGGCCCCCTGGATCCGTGAGAAGCCTGGGGCGCATTTCGTCGAGCGGCACCGGCTTAGGTCGTTCGACTCTTGGCCGGAGGCGGTCGCCGGCAGAGGCTGGGTTCATGGGTGGTGGCTTCGCCACGGTGGGAACAGGGGCACTGGCGCCGGGGGCGCGAGAGGACAAGGGCCGAGGAGGCTTCGCCGTCGAGGTGTCTCATCTCTCCAAACGCTACGGCGACGTGGAAGCCGTGAAGGACGTGTCGTTCTCGGTCTCCCGAGGAGAGGTATTCGCCTTCCTCGGCCCCAACGGGGCGGGCAAGACCACCACGATCAAGATGCTGTGCACCCTCGCCCGCCCGACAGGCGGGACGGCCACCGTGGGCGGCTTCGACGTGCAGCGCCAGCCCAAGGCGGTGCGACGCCGCATCGGGCTCGTCTTCCAGGAACAGACCCTCGACGATCAGCTGACGGCCGAGGAGAACCTGCGCTTTCACGCCGTCCTCTATCACGTTCCGCGCGCCGAGGTCGATGAACGCATCGACCGGGTGTTGCGCCTGGTGGCGCTCGCGAATCGGCGGGGGGACCTGATCTCCACCTTCTCGGGCGGCATGGCCCGACGCCTCGAGATCGCCCGGGGGATGTTGCACACGCCGGCAGTGCTCTTCCTGGACGAGCCGACGATCGGCCTCGACCCCCAGACTCGGGCACTCATGTGGGAGGACGTGCTCCGGCTCCGCCGGGACGAGGGGGTAACCATCTTCCTCACCACCCATTACATGGACGAGGCCGAGTACGCCGACCGCATCGCCATCATCGACCGAGGTTCGATTGTCGCCCTCGACACTCCCGACGAGCTCAAACACCTGGTGGAGGCCGACACCGTCGAGCTCACCACCGCGGATGACGCCCAGGCTGCGGGGCGCCTCTCCGACGCGGGCTTTCGGGTGAGTCAAGGTGAAGAAGCGCTGGTCATCTTCGTCCAGGACGGCGAGACCCAGGTCCCCCGCCTCATCGAGGTCGCTGGAGTGCCGGTGAGAAAAGTTCACGTGCATCGCCCGACCCTCGATGACGTGTTCTTGCACTTCACCGGGCGCCAGATCCGGGAGGATCACGCCGAACGCGCCATGCCCATGCGCATGCGGGCAATGGCCCGCCGCCGTTAGGAGGAACGATGACCACCGTTGACGTGCCGACGCAACGCCCGGTGTTGGTCGACGAGCGCGAGGATCTTGCCTCGGTGGTGCGAACCATCGGCATGGTGTGGGAGCGCGAGCTCATCCGCTTCAGCCGTACCCGCACGCGGATCCTCTCGAGTTTCATTCAGCCCGTCTTGTTCTTGTTCGTCCTCGGCTACGGGATGTCGACCCTGGTGGGGACGACCGCTGGCTTCGATTTCAAGAAGTTCCTGTTCCCCGGCATCGTGGCCATGTCAGTGGTGATGACGGCAATGTTCTCCGCTATCTCGATCGTGTGGGATCGCGAGTTCGGCTTCCTGCGGGAGATGGTCGTGGCCCCGGTCAGCCGGGGGGCGCTGGTGATCGGCAAGACCCTCGGCGGGGCGAGCGTAGCCACCGTCCAGGGCACGATCATGCTGGTGCTCGCCCCGCTCATCGGCGTGCACCTCACTCCGCTCTTGGTGGTACAGGTGATCGGCCTCGAGCTGCTCATGGCCGTGGCGATGACGACGTTCGGCGTCTTCATCGCCAGCCGCATCCAGAAGATCGAGGGGTTCCAGGTCGTGATGCAGCTGCTGTTGTTCCCGATGCTCTTTCTCTCCGGGGCGCTCTTCCCGCTGAACGGCTTGCCCGGCTGGCTGACCGTCATCACCCGAATCAACCCCCTCACCTATGCGGTGGCCCCCCTTCGCCAGGTTGTGTTCGCCGCGCAGAACATGCCACCGGCCGCCGCGGCGCGCTTTTCCGCCAGTGTGACCCTGTTCGGCTACTCACTGCCCATTGCCGTGGAGATCGGGATCGTGTGCGTCTTTGCCGTCGTGTTCTTCGTGCTGGCGGTCGCTGGATTCGGAAAACCCGAATGATCAGCGACGGAGATGCGTCGAGGGGTGGTGAGCGGTGAGGATCAGCGAGATCATGACGGCCGAGGTGGTCTCGGTCGAGCCCGAAACACCCTTGAAAGACGTGATCGACCTCCTGGTGCGCTCCGAGGTGAGCGGCCTTCCGGTGGTCGATGCCGGTGGGAAGCTGGTCGGACTCGTCACAGAAGCCGACGTGATCTCCAAGGGGGCATACGGCAACCGACGGCATCGAGCGCTCGCTCTGCTCGGTGACGTGCTGTCGGGCCGGGATCATCGATGGGTAACCAAGGCAGCCGGGTTGGTCGCCACCGATGTCATGACCAAGAACCTGATCGTGTGTCACCCGGACGAGGACGTTCGGGTGGTCGCCCGGCGCATGCTCGAGCACGGGGTGAAGCGCATGCCCGTCGTCGAGGCGGGCGTCCTGGCCGGCATCGTCTCCCGACACGACATCTTGGTCATGTTCGACCGGCCGGACCAGGCCATCGCCGCCGACGTCGAGAGATCCCTTGCGAACGATCGCAACCTGCCCGATGATCAGCGTGTCAGGTTCTCCGTCGACGACGGGATCGTCACGTTGACCGGCGATGTCCGTTACGAGTGGGACGAGCCGATCGTCGTGTCCGTCGTCCGCGGGGTCCCAGGTGTGATCGACGTGATCAGCTGCTTGCACCACCGTGAGCCCAACCCCCGCCCCCCGACGGAGGCGTGGGTGCCGGGCTCCCAGTGAACCAGCTGTTCGCGCCGGCCTGTACCTGAAGATCGGGGACAGAAGTCCTCCGGGTACCGGTAAGCAGTGGCTTCGCAAGCATCAGGCCCCGGTGCCCAATCGGCGTGCTCACAGCGTTGGGACGGTCCACGACCGGTCGCTCGATAACGCCGCCGAGGGCCACTCGTCGCCAACCAGGATGACCAACCGAACATGCCGAGACAGAGGCGGTGGCGCCACAGGCGCGATGGAGCGCGGTCAAGGATTTCTGGGTCGCAAGACCTATTCCCGACCTTCTCGCAGATAGATCAACATGGACCTACCCAGGGAGGGCGTGATGCAAGACCAGCTTGTTGACGTCGCCGCACCGCGCAGAGACGGGGACCGGGCCGGACGAACTCCCTTCGTCGCCCCTATCCTCGCCGCCTACCTGTTGAGCAGGCTGCTCCTCTTGCCGGTCGTGTACGGCGAGCACTTGACCGCCAGCCAGTTCGCTCGACTCTGGGACGGCCGCTACTACCTGCAGATCGCCGCACATGGGTACCCGTCGTTCCTGGCGAACCACGGGGGCTCTGTTGTCGCCTTCTTCCCCCTCTACTCCCTTCTCGTCCGAGGTGCTGCCCCCGTATTCGGCGACAACTGGGCACTCTCCGGGATCGTGGTGTCGTTTCTGACCGGCGCAGTGGCGTGCCTGGCGGTGGGGGCACTGGCACGGGAGAGGGCTGGCACTGGGGCCGGCGTCCGAGCCGGTTGGCTTCTCGCCTTCGCCCCGGGAGCGGCGTTCCTCAGTTTCGCCTACGCCGAGGGCTTGGCCATCTCGCTGTGTGCCGTGACGCTGATCATGCTGGACCGACGCCGATGGCTCGCCGCCGGACTGATCGGCGCCTTGGCGACGGCCGCTTCCTCGCTGGCCCTGCCCATCGTGGCGGCGGCTGCGTGGGCGGCATGGCGAGCCGGCCAGCGCCGAGCCTGGATCGCCCCGGTGCTGGCCACCTCGGGCTTCGCCTCGTACTGCCTCTTCTTGTGGGCACGGATCGGGACGCCGTTCGGCTGGTTCGACGCCGAAAGGATCGGCTGGCATGCGCACGTCGACCCCTGGTCACCGGTTCGGTGGTTCCTGGCGGCGCCGGGCACCGCCCTGGTGGAGACCTTGTGCCTGGTGGTGGCTGCCGGTGGTTTGTGGGCGATGCGCCGGGCACGAGTTCCTGGAACCTGGTGGGTCTTCGTGCTCCTCTTTCTGACGTCCATCGTCACCGACTCGGCGGCATGGATGACACCACGATTCTTGCTCAGTGCGTTTCCACTTGTCGCCGCCGCAGCGATTGCCCTTCGCGGTGAGAGATTCCGGGTCCTGGTGGTGTCGAGCGGGATCTTCATGGTCCTGGCCTTGGTGGCATACACGTCGTTCGGCTTCGTCTACCGGCCTTGACCCCCGGGTCGTGCTCGGTGTCGCCACGGTCTAATCCCGGTGGTCCACTACGGCAGGGCGACGCTGCGTCGGTGTCGCATCGGGCCGTTGGCGGCGACATCTCGCCCAAGCCCTGACGTGATGGGATGACAGAGCGCTTGCCTCGCTCTCGCTGAGGAGCCGGGATTACGGGCCTGGCCGCAGCCGTCTCGAGAGGCTGGCCGTGGCGATGCGCACGCCGGCGAAGA
>Ga0181536_10000233_pt1 | contig 64912 bp, 64 predicted proteins | sample PEATcosm2014_Bin_41_FD_121105 | JGI IMG/M metagenome (GOLD analysis project Ga0181536, IMG submission 121105) | Peatland microbial communities from MTU Mesocosm Facility, Houghton, MI, USA - PEATcosm2014_Bin17_60_metaG | ecosystem: Environmental > Terrestrial > Soil > Wetlands > Peat | place...
AGCACTGGAACGACGACCCTCAGCCCTTCATCTGGCACAAGACCGCGCAGGAGATCATCAAGAAGGTGCGTCGGGGTCGGACTTCACTTACCCGAGTCAAATCCGCGACGCGCCACTAGGACCGGCCCGCTGGCTTGTCACAATGGGACCATGCCGAGATCACCCCGACCCGCACGTCCTGCCCGATCGGACCGATGGCTGGCGGCCGCGGTCCTCTGCCTGGCGGCGGCGGGCTGTACCCACACGGCGACGACGGGAGCGAAGGTAGCCACCACCTCGACGGATACGGCAGTGCCGTCGACCACCTCGACCATTCCAGCAGCATTGCAACCGAGCGCCGAGGCGGCCGCCAATGCCCTGGTGTCGGCGTGGGCATCGGGCAACAAGGCTCAGGCGTTGTCGGTGGCGACGACCCAAGCGGTGGACAGCCTCTTCGCTATTCCCTATCCGACCGGTCTGGCCATCGCTCGCGGGTGCACGACGGCGTTCCCGCCCATCGTTTGCACGTATGGGCCGCCGGGTGGTGGTCCCACGAACGCCTCGATCTTCCAGCTCTTGGTGACCCAGGCGTCCGACGGTTGGTATGTCAGCTCGGTGCAGGTGCTGAGCTGAGCGTCAGACCGGTGGGCCGGCGGCGGGTGGGGGGCCAGTCGCGGGTGGGGGGCCAGTCGGTGGCTCGACGGGGGGTCCCCAGCCCCGTCCGTCCCACCAGCGCACCGTCGGCGCGCCGGTGTGGTCCGGGTACCACCCCGGCGTCGGCGGCGGGCGGCCGGTGTCGGCGTTGTCGGTGACGTCCTCGGTGGCGAAGCGTCGAACCGCCCACGGGAGGCCGATCACCAGGAACAGCGATCCCACCAGGATGGCCAGCGCCACTTCCATGCGCGTGTCGGTCGCAGACTGGCACTCACCGACGAAGGCTTGCCATTGCGAGCGCTCACCGGAGGCCGCTGAGGGATACGGCCCTGCGCCGATGGACCCCGGGTCGAAGAATGCGGCAATCGGGGATTCCGCCTTTACACCGGGACCGCATGTTCCTCCGACGGCGGGGTCGGGAAGGGGCGCCAGCGCGACCGTGGCGGCCGCGGCCAGGCACAAGACGCCCAGGGCGATGCAGACCACGCGGACCACTCCAATCAGGGCCATGGCCCCGGATCGTAGATGCCCAGGGACACGATCAGGCGGCACCCGGCTTGGTTCGAAATCCCCAAGTTGTGGGTCTTGTTTTCCCCAGAGCCGGCGGACGACTCTTTGGGTATGGAACCACGCTTCTACGCATCCCACCAGGTCACCGGCCCGAACCGGATCAACAAGAACCTGTGGTTCGTGACCTCGTCCGAAGCCGAGCGTGCCTGTGACGAGCTCTGGACGGCCGAGTGCCATCAAGAGATCGTCGACACCGAGTCTGGCGTCTTCCGCATCCGCGGCGCCGACGGCGCGTGGTCGCCGTGGGGCGTGCGCCACCCGGAGGGAAGCTCCTCGCGTCGGGCACCTCACGATGGTCGCGTCCCTCGTGAGGTGCTGCCTGTCCGTCTGACCTGAGCGCTCCTGGCTCGGCCGCCTGACCGAGACGCCGGCTGGGACGTCCGATCGTGGTGACGACCTTCGACACAATCGAAGCGTGGTCGCTGTCGGCGCGCTGCCCCTCGGAGCAGAGCTGATTCGGGCCTCGGACCGGTCCGAGGCCCGCGCCCGTGGAGCGGCCCTCGCCCCGTCGTCGAGCGCACGTCACCAGTCCTGGAGAGCTCGCGGTCGACGGTGAGCCGGCCTGTAGGCGGGATCCTGTCCGCCCCGGAGGGCGGGGTGGCCATCCATCTCAGCGGCCTACCCGGGGACTGCCCCTGGCGGGGCGGGCGGGCAACCCATATCCCACGTTTGGCCTTGCTCCGGGTGGGGTTTACCGAGCCGACCGGGTCACCCCGGCCGCTGGTGCGCTCTTACCGCACCGTTTCACCCTTGCCTGTGCGGGCTTCGCCCGCCATCGGCGGTCTGCTCTCTGTTGCACTGTCCTTCGGGTCACCCCGACTGGCCGTTAGCCAGCACCCTGCCCTGTGGAGTCCCGACCTTCCTCGACACGGTCCCCGCCCGATGGCGGACCCGTGGCGCGACCACCCGGCCGGCTCACCGTCGCCTCCAGTGTGCCAGGTCCCCCGAAGCCACGGCCCACCCCGTCGATATGGTGTGGCGGTGGAGCCCGCACGCGCCCGATCGGTCCCGACCCAGCTGGCCGGCATGGAGCACACCGACGCCCAATCGGTGAGCGCCCTGCTGGCCCGGGTGCGGGGAGCGCTGGTCGTTGCCTTCCCCCGCGACGTCCCGTTGTGGGTGCGCGGCGAGATCCAGTCCATCTCCGATCACCGATCGGGGCACTGCTACATGGACCTGGTCGACGCCGATGCCCCGCGCCACGTCGAGACCCCGGTCCTGAAGGTCAATTGCTGGCGCAGCGTGTGGGGGCCGCTGAAGGAGTCGCTGGCCAAACAAGGTGTCAGCCTGGACACCGGCATGACCGTGTCGTTGCGCGGCCGGGTCGAGTTCTACGCGCCGCGGGGCCAGGTGAACTTCATCGTCGCCGAGCTCGACGTCCACGCCCTGTTGGGTCGCCTGGCCCAGCAGCGCGCCGCCCTGGTGGCGGCGTTGGGCAAGGAGGGACTCCTCACCGCCAACCGGGGGATCCCGGTTGCCGACGTGCCGCTGCGTGTCGGGCTGGTGGCCAGCCCCGGGACCGAGGGCTATCGGGACTTCCTCGGCCAATTGCTCGGCTCGGGCCTGGGTTTCCGGGTGGTGCACGCCCCGGCCCAGGTCCAAGGGCTGGCCGGTGCCGTATCGGTCGTGGCCGCGCTGAGGGCACTGGCCGACGCCGGCTGCGACCTCGTCGTCGTCGTGCGCGGTGGTGGGGCCAAAGCCGACCTGGCCGCGTTCGACAGCGAATCCGTGGCGCGGGCCATCGCCACCTACCCGCTCCCGGTGTGGACGGGGATCGGCCACAGTGGCGACGAGTCGGTGGCCGACATCGTCGCCAACCGTGCCTTCATCACCCCCACCGAGTGCGGCCAGGAGATCGCCGCGAGAACGGCGGCGTGGTGGGCCTCGGTGGCCGACCGGGCCTGGGTCGTCGCCGAGCGGGCCCGCCAGGTGCCGATCGCGGCCGAGCGCCGCGACGCGCTGGCCCGTGAGCGTTTGGTGGCCGGCGTCCGCCGCCAGCTGGCCCGCCACGGCGAGCGCCTCGGCGACCGCGGCGAGCGCATCGGTCTCCAGGCACCGCGCGTCGTCGACTCGGCCGCCACTTCGGTGGTTCGCCGCGCCGCCCGGGTGGGGCCGCTCACGCTCGGACTGCTCGGTCGGGAGGCGGACAAGGTCGTGTCCTGGCGCCGGTTGCTGGCCGCCTACGACGTGGGGCGCCAGCTCGAGCGCGGCTACACCCTCACCTTCGACGGCGACGGCCGCATCGTGCGCACCGTGGCCGGGCTCGACGCGGGCTCGGTGCTCGTGACCCGGTTCGCAGACGGCACGGCCCGATCGGCCGTACAGACCGTCGACCAGGCGGCGCCGGCCGGCACGGCGGTGCCACGAAAGGAGGGCGCATGAGCGCCGAAGCACCAGCGGCCGGTGGCGTGCCGGTGACCGAGCTCAGCTACACCGAAGCGAGCCGCGAGCTCGACGGCATCGTCGAGTTCTTCGAGCGCCAGGAGGTCGACGTCGACCAGCTCGTCGCCCGCCTCGAGCGGGCTACGGCCATCGTCGACGAGCTCGACCGCCGGATCCGGCAGACCCGGGCCCAGGTGGAGGAGCTAGTGCCCAAGCTCGAGGCGGCGGCGGGTGGTGGAGACGGGGACGGGGACGACGATTTCGACGACGAGGCGGTGGCCGACGATGTCCTCGACGAGGAGGCCGGGCTCGACGACGAGGACGACGAGGACGGCGAGGACGACGCCAGGACCGGCGACCAGGCGATGTTCTGACGCCGAGTGCTCCGAACTCGGAACGCCGGGTGACTCGACGAGAGCCGCTACCCGTACATGATCGAACCCGGCGTGGTCAGCACTTCGCCCGTCTCGAGCCACGTCTTGAGGCCCGACAGGATCATCGGCCAGCCGCCGTAGAGCTGGGGATTGGCGCCGTCGCGCAGTTGGTCGTGCGTCAGGGTCAGTCGACACGAGTCGGCGACCGGCTCGATCTCCCAGGTGATCCGGGAAGTCCCTTCGCGCTTCACGTCGTCATCCCAGAGCGCCACCATGGTCTGGACGAGCCGGTGCGGCGGTTCGACTTCGAGGTTCACCCCTTCGCCGAGGAGCCCGGATGCCTTGGGGTTGGTCATCTCGAAGCGTGAGCCCGGAGACCAGTCCGAAGTGACGCGATTGCCGAACTGGAACTTCCCCCGGATGTCGCCGTCGGTGATCGCTTCCCACAGTTGTTGCGCGGTGGTGCGGATGTAGAGCTCGAAAACCTTCTCCATCATCACTCTCCAATCGTTCCCCAGGGCGCCGGCGTTCGGTCTCGAATGGCTTGCGGTCCTCGACCGCCGCGACGCGTCGATCAGGCGGCTCGCAGCCCGACCGGAAGGTCGACGAGGCCCCCGAGGGTGTGCGAGTCGGCGCAGTCGCTCCGAGCGAGGATAGGGATCGCCTCGCCCCTCGGGCAGAGCGGCTGCGCAAGAGGATCGCGACGAGTGCGGCATCGTCGGCGCCGGCCACAGAGTTCGTCACTGGATCTTGCGGTCCCGTCCTCGCCAATACGGCTCGCGCAGCTCGCGCTTCAAGATCTTGCCCGACGGGTTCCGGGGGAGCACGTCGACGAAGTCGATTGAGGTCGGGCACTTGTAATGGGCCAGCCGCTCTCGGCAGTAGGTGATGATCTCGTCCGGCGGGACCTGCGTGCCCGGCGCGCGGACGACGACGGCCTTCACCGTCTCGCCCCAGCGCTCGTCGGGCACGCCGATCAGGCCGCGTCGGCCACGCCGGGGTGGGCGCCGAGCACGTTCTCGACCTCGGCCGGGTACACGTTCTCCCCGCCCGACACCACCATGTCTTTGATCCGGTCGTGGAGATAGACGTATCCGTCGGCGTCCACAAACCCGGCATCGCCGGTGCGCAGCCAACCGTCGCCGTCGAGCACCGCCGCCGTCTCCTCCGGTTTGTCCCAATAGCCGAGCATGTTGTAGCCCGATCGGGTCCACAGCTCGCCCACCGTTCCGGTTGGTGCCTCGTCCCCGGTGTCGGGGTCGATGATGCGCATCTCCACGCCGAGCAAAGGCTTGCCCGCCGACCGCAACAGATGGTGGCGCGGGCCCCCGGGATCGTGGTCCTCGGGGTCGAGGCGGGTGATCGCCCCGGTGGTCTCGGTCATCCCGTAGACCTGGGCGAAGCGGCAGCGGAACACGTCCATGCACCGCACCAGGACGTCCTCGGTGATCGGGGAGGCGCCGTAGAAGATGGTGTCGAGGCTCGAGAGGTCGGTGGTCTCGATCGCCGGGGTCGCGAGCAGGAGCATGAGCACCGCCGGGACGACGAACGAATGGGTGATCCGTTCGGTCTCCACCAGGCGCAGCAGCTCGACTGGGTCGACATCGCGCAAGATGACCGAGATGCCGCCGCGTGACATCCCGGCGATGGCCCAACCCGAGCCCCCGATGTGGAACAGGGGCATGGCCACCAGGCTGACCGTGTGCTCGTCGATCCCGAAAGTGTCGACGGCGCCGTCGCCGAAGGCGGTCTCGATGTTGCGGTTGGCCAACATGACGCCCTTGGGCATTCCGGTCGTGCCCGACGTGTAGAGCTGCATGGCCACGTCGTCAGGTGCACCCGCGTAGGCGGGGTCGACGGCCGGGCGCCCGGCCAGCCAGTCCTCGTAGCCCACCCGGCGCGCCGCATCCGAGGCCCCGCCCGCGTCGACGCCGACGGCGGGGTCGCCGATCACCACGATCCGCTGCACCGAGGCCAACGGGCTGCCCATAGATCCCAGGTGGCCGACGTACTCGGGGTGGATGACGAGCACCCGGGCTCGGGCGTCGTCGATCACCGCCGCCATCTCCGGTGCGGCCAGGCGCCAGTTGATGGCCACGCCGACCGCCCCGAGCAGGGCCCCGCCGAAGAGGACCTCGAAATACTCGAGGCCGTTGCGATCGAGGAAGGCCACGCGATCGCCCACGCCGACGCCTTCGGCCACCAGCGCCTGGGCGACCATGCAGGCCCGCTGGTAGTGCTCGGCCCAGGTGACGGTGCGCCCGCCGGATCGGAACTGGGGCCGATCGCCGAAGTGGGCGACGTTGGCCCGCAGCATCGTGGCCAAGGTCGAACGGTCCATCGAACTCCCTCTCGTCGCGGTCACCCCGCCCGGACGCCGGGCGGCGATGGGCCAGATTATGCGAGGCGTCTCGACGAGATCGCCCCGGCCACCCGGGTGCCGGATGCCCTGGTGAGGGCCCGGGGACATCCCGCTCGACGGGGTCGGGACGAAGCGCTTCGTGGCCCGGATCGGGAGCACTAGGTTCGTGGCATGAGCCGATTTTCGTTGAGCGCCGTGGGGGTCGACCGGCCCGGTATCGTGGCCGCGGTGACCGGTGTCCTGGTGGACCTCGGGTGCAACATCGAGGACTCGACGATGTCGATCCTCCAGGGACACTTCGCCATCTTGCTCGTCGTTTCCGCACCCGCCGGCGTCCCTGCCGCCGCACTGGAGGAAGCCCTCGCCCCGGTGGCCGAGCGATTCGGCCTGCTCGTGGTGGTGCGGTCGTTCGAGGAGGTCGATGAACACGGCGGCGGGGGAGGCGCTGGCGCCGACGGGCCTGCTCGCCGGGCCGAGCCCGTCGAGGGATGGACCATCTCGGTCCACGGGGCCGATCGCCCGGGCATCGTCCACGGGGTGGCGAGCACCCTGGCCGAGGTCGGTGGGAACGTGATCGACCTGACCACCCATCTCGTCGGTGCCCCCAGCGCGCCCGTCTACGTCATGACCCTGCGAGCCACGTTGCCCGCCGGCGCCCCCGGCGCGGCGGCGGCGGCCGAGGTGCGCCGGTCGGCGGAAGTCCTCGGTGTCCAGTGCACCGTGCAGCGCGACGAGGCCGAGCTGCTCTAGGTCGTGGCCGTCCGACCGGTTCTGCAGATCCCCGACCGGGTGCTCTCCGCCCCGGCGGCGCCCGTGGGTCGCATCGACGAAGCGGCCCGCGCCTTGGCGGTGGACCTCCTCGAGACCATGCGGTCGTCACCGGCCTGTGTCGGGTTGGCCGCGCCCCAGATCGGCGTGGCGCGCCGTGCCTTCGCCGTCGACGTGTCCGGGCACAAGAAGGCGGTGTCGTGCCATGGCGAGTTCGTGTTGTTCGATCCCGAGCTGGTGAGCGCCGACGCGCCCGAGCTGGCTCGCGAAGGATGCATGAGCGTCCCGGACCTGACCGTCGACGTGATGCGGTCCACCCGGGTGAGCGTGGCCGGGACGACCCCCGATGGCGAGCGGATGGTGATCGACACCGACGCCTTCGAGGCACGGGCCGTGCTCCACGAGATCGACCACCTCGACGGGTTCGTGATCCTCGACCGCGCCGCGGGCCCGCATGCGGTCTTCACCCGCAAGGTCTACCGTTGACCTTCGCCATGGACGACGACCGCCTGTACTTCCGCCAGCTGCTGGCCGGCCGCGACTTCGCCGTCGCCGACCCGATCGCCGGCCAGATGGTGAACTTCTGTTACCTCATCGGCGACCGCTCAAGCGGCGAGGCCGTGGTCGTGGACCCTGCCTATGCCGTGGGTGACGTGCTCGACATCCTCGAGTCCGACGCCATGCGTTGCGTCGGCGTGCTCGCCACGCACTACCACCCCGACCACGTGGGCGGTGACCTGATGGGCTATGCGATCGAAGGAGTGGCCGCGCTCCTCGAGCGTGTCGACGTCCCGGTGCACGTCCAGGGGGCCGAGGCGCCGTGGGTGACCAGGGCGACGGAGATCGCCGCGTCCGAGTTGACCACGCACGCCGGTGGCGACGTGGTCGCCGTGGGCGCACTGGACATCGAGCTGGTGCACACGCCCGGCCACACGCCAGGCAGCCAATGTTTCGCCGTTGCCGGTCGCCTCGTGTCGGGGGACACGCTGTTCCTCGACGGCTGCGGCCGCACCGACCTGCCCGGAGGCGACCCCGAGGAGATGTACCGGTCGCTCACCACTCGCCTGGCCCGTTTCGGCGACGAGACCCTGTTGTACCCCGGCCACCTCTACTCGCCCGAGGCCTCGGCCTCGCTCGGCGAGACCCGCCGGCGCAACTACGTGCTCCGCATGCCCACGCCCGACGAGTGGATGTCGGCGTTCGGCAACGGCTGACCCTGACCTGCCCATGGTGCTCGACCGGGACTCCACCATTGCCGTCGTCGGCGCGTCGCTCGCCGGCTTGCGCGCTGCGGAGACGGCGCGCGCCGAGGGGCATCGCGGCCCGGTGGTCGTCATCGGCGCCGAGACCCACGTTCCCTATGATCGCCCCCCGCTGTCCAAGCAGTTCCTGGCCGGCACCTGGGATCTCGACCGCATCCGCCTACGCGCCCCGGAAAAGCTCGATGCGCTCGGCCTCGACCTGCGCCTCGGGCGCCGGGCGGTCTCCCTCGACGTCGAGGGCCACGGCCTCGTCCTCGACGACGGGGACCGGGTCGGTTTCGACGGCCTGGTGGTCGCCACCGGCTCACTGCCACGCCGGCTCGGGGGGACCGAGGGCGTCGCCGGCGTGCACGTGCTGCGCACGCTCGAGGACAGTGTGGACCTGGCGGGCGCCCTGGCGCCGGCGGTGGCCGGCGGCGAGGTGCGACTGGTCGTGGTCGGCGCCGGGTTCATCGGCGCCGAGGTGGCCGCGACCGCGCACGGGCTCGGGGCCCACGTGACGGTCGTCGAAGCCCTCGAGGTCCCGCTCGGCCGAGTGCTCGGTGACGAGATGGGTGCGCTGTGCGGGGAGCTGCATCGCGACCACGGGGTTGAGCTGCGCACCGGCGTGGGCGTGGCCGGCCTGCGCACCGAGCCCGAGGGCGAAGGACGCCGGGTCACCGGGGTCGAGCTCGCCGGCGGCGAGGTGGTGACGGCCGATGTGGTGGTCGTGGGCATCGGTGTCGTCCCGGCCACCGCCTGGTTGGAGGGGTCGGGTCTCGAGGTCGACAACGGCGTGGTGGTCGACGCCACCTTGCACGCCGGCGACGGCGTGGTGGCCGCGGGCGACCTGGCCCGGTGGTTCGATGTCGGGGCGGGGACGTTTCGACGCGTCGAGCACTGGACCAACGCCGCCGAACAGGGCGCGATGGCGGCCCGCAACCTCATCGCCGGCCGCCCGGCGGCGGTCGCCTATGCGCCCGTGCCCTATTTCTGGTCGGACCAGTACGACGTCAAGATCCAGATGATCGGATACCCGTCCCCCGGCGACGACGTGGTGGTGGTCGACGGGTCGCCCGCCGAGCGCCGCTTCGTCGCCCTGTTTGGCCGCGGTGGTGGGTTCCACGCCGCGCTGGGATTCGGCCGGCCCCGTCAGCTCATGGGCTATCGCCCCCTGCTCGAGGCCAAGGTCGGGTTCGACGAGGCCCTGGCCTTCGTGGTCGGCTGACCCTACGGCGCCCCGACCCGCTCGGGTCGGCCGTCGTCGACGACCGCTCGGTATGGCGCCGGGCGATGCAGTCGCCGAGGGACGCGCCATTGTGCGCTCAGGCGAAGGATGTGCCGACGGGCCTCGGGCCCGATCGGCGTCGCGCTGTAGGCGTCCTGCTCCAGCGCCCAGGCCAGTGACGACCAGCTGGCCGAGGTGGCCGCACGGCGTCGGTCCGCGCCATCGGCGCGGTGTTCGTCGGGCGCGCCGGCGCGGTGTTCGTCGGGCGCGCCGGCGCGCCGCGCGTCGAGCACGGCCGCGTATTCGCGCAGCGTCTCCGAGGGTCGGCGCTCCCGCCCGGCGCGCCGCCCGGCACGTTCGATGCGCCGCGTCACCTTCTCCGCCCAACTGCGCGGCCGGCGCCGCCAGGCGCGCCCGGCCAAGCCGATGGCGGCCGCGGCCGCGACCATCAGGCCGATCGGCACCAGTCCGACCCGGCCCAGCGCGTGGGTGGCATCGCCGACGAGGGTGGCGCCGGGGGAGGGGTTGGCCAACGGCACGTTCGCGGTGGGGTCGAAGCTCTGCCACCCATAGGTCGGGAACCAGACCTGGACCCACGCGTGCGCGTCCTTGGCCTGGACCTCGTAGAGGTCCGTGATCGGGTCGTAGGGCCCGGGCACATACCCCGCCGCCTCGCGGGCGGGGATGCCGATCGACCGGAGCATGACCGCCAGCGAGGTGGAGATCTGCTCGCAGAAGCCGACCCGGGTGCTGAAGAGGAATTGGTCGACGGCGTCGGCTCCGGACGGGAGGGGTGGGATGTCGGTCGAGTACCGGGTGTGGGAACCCATCCAGGCGATGAGGGCCTGCACCTTGTCATAGGTGGTGGGCGCCCGGGCGGTGATGGCCTCGGCGAGCGCCTGGACGTGGGGATAGGGGTGGGGGAGTTGGAGGGCCTGGCGTTGCTGCGCGCCGCTCAGGCCCCCGTCGATGCTCGAGGTGGCGCGCAGCTCCTCGGGCGTGGGCGACGACACGATCGATTCGACCGTGTACACCGTGCCCGGACCCAGCGCCACGGGCGACAGGATGGCGCCGTCGGGTTGGACGAACAGCGTGTCGGCGGGGAACCACACCACGTGCGCGCTGTCGGCGTGGAAGACGAGGTTGGGGTTGGGGGCCACGACATAGAAGGTCTGGAGGTCGTCGGTCCCGCCGATGGCCGCCCCGTCGGGAAGGGGCAACGTGAACGGTGAGCCGGTGGCGACGGCCTGGGGTACACGCCTGGTCGTCAGCCAGCTCTGGCCGGTCCAGGTGTCGAACGTCTCGCCCACCCAGTACGAGGGTCGTTGGGCCCTGACCCGCATGACCAGCTGGTCGCCGAGCGAGCCGCGCAGGGCGGTGTCGAGGTGCGTGGCGAACCCGAGATAACCGCCGACGCGCGTCCGCCCGATCGAGGTGCCCGGGCGCGACGGCTCCGAGGGCCGTCCGCCGTCGCCGGCCAGGCCGGCCGGGTTGACCACGGCCACGGCCGAGCCGAGGTCCGAGGGGAAGCTGATGTTGCCGGCGACCTGGGGGGCGGGGAGCGCGAGCAGGGCGACGAGCCCGACCATCACCACGGTCACCACCACCGTGGGGGCGCCGCGCCCGGTCGGGGCCCCGCCGCCGGCCGAGCCCCACATGGCGAACAGGGCCCCCAGGCTCAACGCGCCCCACACCACCACGTAGAGACCGAAGCCCAAGTCGATGGCCTGGGCGCCGGCCACCGCGATCAGGCCGGCCGACCCGGCCAGGGAGAACGACAGGTCCCGACGGGCCGGGACGTCGAAGGCATGGGTCACCTGGATCCACGCGAACAGCGCGGCGAGCAGACCCTCGACGCCGCCGATGTCGGTGAAGGGGTGGGCCCGCAGCTCGGTGAAGAACCACACGAAGGCGACGATGGCCATGAAGGCGAGCGCGGGTTTGACCGCGGCGACGGGGCGGGCCCGGGTGGCGTGGGAGAAGGCCATGCCCGTGGCCAGCAGGCCGATGGCAGCGATCGTCAACCACCACGACACCTCGCCCTCGGCCCGGCAAGCGAGCAGGCCGACGGTGGCCGCGCCGACGATGAGGACGCGCAGGCGCACCGAGTCCTCGGGTGGCCCCGGCCGGTTGGCCCGTCGGACGGCCTCCATGACCTTCATGGCCGTCCTCCTCGCCGGTCACTCCCACCGAAGACCACGCTCAGGCCCCCCGGGTCGTCGAGCGGCGCCGAGGTGGGGGCGACGGCCCGCGCCAGTCGTCGCCCGGCGCGGCGCCGGTCCTCGACCGGGCCCGAGACCGTGCCGAGGCGCTCGGTGGTCACCAACGTCACCGGCGTGCCCTTCGACAAGAGGGCGACAACGGTGGCCAGGGCGTCTTCGGTTACAGACTCGGCCGCGTCGGGGTCGGCCGGCAAGGACACGGTGACGGTGGCCGGCACGCGCACGGGACCTTCCATCTCGCGCACCATGAGTCCGCCGGTGTGCGCGGTCGTGGGCCAGTGCACCCACTGACGGCTGTCGCCGGGCCGGTAAGGGCGCGCCCCCCGAGCTTCGCCGATGACAGCCGCCACCCGCCGGGCCCCGTCACCGGCCCCGTCGTCGATGAGCGGCCGGGTCGGGTGCGACCTCCCGAGGCGCGGCGCGACGTGCAGGGGAGTCGGCAGGGCCAACACGACGCGCCGGGACCACCACAACAGCCCGAAGGGGGCGGCGCTCGCCACATCGACGGTCACCGAGTCGACGACGCCATGGCGCGACGGGACGATGACCACGGTGCAGGGCGAGTCCGGGTCGCGCCCGGGCCCGACGAAGCCGACCGGCCCGGGAGGATCGGTCCCTTGCACGCGCACCCGCTGGGACGCGGTCACGGTGAGCCCGACCGGCGACCCGGCCGTGTCGTCGGAGGGGTTGGCACGGCACTCGACGCCGGCGCGGGCCAAGGCCACGGCGGGCCCGAAGAGGCCGACCACCACCGCCGCCCCGACCGCTTCGCCGAGGACTTGGACCCACCCCGAACCGCTGTCGTGGGCGACGATGCCCCACCCGACGAGGACGGCCACGGTCACCGCGAACGGTGTGACCGAACGCACCGGGTGCATGCGCCCGACCGCGCCGCGCCCGCGTCGGCGGGCGACGCCGGTCACGGCCTGGGTGCCGGCGTCGTCTCGAGCAGCTCGCGCACGACGGCCACGTTGTGGCTCATGCCCTCATCGGTGATGAGTCGATGGGCCAGGCACGCCACGGCGACCGCCTTCACGTCGTCGGGAATCACGTACGACCGCTCGGCCAACACGGCGTGGGCTTGCGCGGCGCGCATGAGCCAGATCGCGGCACGCGGGCTGGCCCCGAGGCGCACCCCGGCCGCGCTCCGGCTGGCCCGGCACAAGGTGACCGCATACTGCGCCACGACGGCGGAGACCGTGACCGCCTCGGTGGCTCGCTGGGCGTCGAGCCACTGGGCGGTCGTGCAGACGGGCTGCAGGTCGTCGAGGGCGACGCGTCCACCGTGGTGGAGGACGAGCCGCGCCTCGGTGGCGGCGTCGGGATAACCCACCGACGTCGACAGCGCGAACCGGTCGAGCTGGCTCTCGACCAGTGCGTAGGTCCCGAGCTGCGACAAGGGGTTCTGGGTGGCGATGACGAGATGGGGTCGGGGCAGCGGCCACGACTCCCCGTCCACGCTCACCTGCTGCTCTTCCATGGTCTCGAGGAGGGCCGCCTGGGTGCGCGGTGGGGTGCGGTTGAGCTCGTCGACCAGGACCACGTGCGAGAAGACCGGACCCGGGCGGAACTCCCACGTGCCGACGTCGGGCGAGAACACCGAGACGCCCGTCACGTCCGAGGGCAGCAGGTCGGGGTGGCCCTGGACGCGCGACAGCTCGGCGCCGAGCGAAAGGGCCAGGGCCTTGGCCAGCACCGTTTTCCCCACACCGGGGACGTCTTCGATGAGCAGGTGGCCGCCCGACAAAGCGGCGACCGCGGCCGCCGTCAGGGCGCCGGGGGTGCCGAGCACGACCTGGCCCAGGTTGGCCACGAGCGCCCGGCCCAGCGCGATGGCGTGCGAGGGGCCTGGTGCCGGTCCGGGCATGGCGGTGCCGTCGGGCGTCGGGGCGGGGCCCTCGGGTGCGTCGGCTGCCACCCCGAGCCGGCCGCCGACCGTCCCGGACTGCTCGCCGGGGGGAGCGGGCTCCATCACGAGCACGTTATCGGCAAGCCCCAGGCCAAGCTGTACGCGCCGCGTCGGGTAGGCCTCGATGGGTGGTGCCGGCCGCCCGGAACACAGTGCGGCCGGCTCGAGCGACCCGGTCAGAAGTCGAGCGTCGACAGCTCGGGCACCGCGGCCAGGGAGCGGGACCGTGCCTCGAGCCACCGGGACCGGGACCCGGCACGCCGGGCGTCGCTCCAGGCGGGCTCGACGACCCGTCCCGGGCGCCACGCCTGGGCCACGTCGTCCTCGTCGGTCCAGGTGCCCAAGGCCATGCCGGCCAGGTATGCGGCCCCCAAGGTGGTGGCCTCGAGGACCGGCGCCACCTCGATGGTTCGGCCCGACGCGTCGGCCAGGGCCTGGACGAACGTGGTGTTGGCCGACATGCCACCGTCGATGCGCAGTGCCCCGATGGCCAGCCCGGTGTCCGCTTCGGCCGCCTCGACCAGGTCGGCGCCACGGTGGGCGACGCCCTCGAGCACCGCTCGCACCACCTCGGGCCGGCCCGTCCCCCGGGTGATGCCCACGAACGTACCCCGCGCCCCGAAGTCCCACACGGGTGCGCCCAGTCCCAGCAGGGCCGGGACGAACCACACGTCGCCCGTGTCGGTGCAGGCGCCGGCGACGGTGTCGGACTCGGCCGCCTCGGCGATGATGCCAAGGTCGTCGCGCAGCCACTCGACGCACGTGCCGGCGGAGAGCATCACCGCCTCCACTCCCCAGGTGGTCGTGGCGTCGCGCCGCCAGGCCACGATCGGGAAGGTGCCGGCTTGGCCTCGCCGGGCGAATGCGGGTCGCTCGGGCCCGACGCACAAGTCGAGCATGCCGCCCGTGCCGAAGGTGGCCTTGGCCAAGCCGCGGCGCGTGCATCCCTGGCCGATGAGCGAGGCCTGCTGGTCGCCGGCGATCCCGCAGATGGGCGGTGCCCCGGCGAGTGCCACGGCGCCGCCCACGACCCCCGACGATCCCACGACCTCGGGCAGCACCGCGCGCGGGATGCGCAGGGCGTCGAGGATGGTGTCGTCCCACCCGCCGGCGTCCTTGGCGAGCAAACCCGTGACGCCCGCATTGGTGGCGTCGGTCACGTGGAGCCGGCCCGCCGACAAGGTCCACGCCACCCAGGTGTCGACGGTGCCGAAGCACAGGTCGCGGCGGCGCTCGGGGTCGGCGAGATCGAGGAGCATGGCCAGCTTGGTCGACGACTCGTTGGGGGCGACCCGGATCCCCTGCTCGCGTAGGGCTAGGCAGGTCCCCACCGTGCGCAGGTCCTGCCAGCCGATGCCCGGGCCGACGGGCTCCCCGCTGGCGCGGTCCCACACGATGGTGGAGGCCCGCTGGTTGGCGATGCCCACACCCTCGACCGCCCCGGCCGCATCGAGCGCCCGGCCGGCCACCGTCATCACCGCGTCGGCCATGGCCCGGGGGTCGAACTCGACGAATCCGGGGGCGGGCGACGAGGGCAGGACCTCGGCGTAGTGGACGTCGTGGATGGCGCCGTCGGCCTCGACCACACCGGCGCGCACGCCCGACGTGCCGACGTCGACGACCAGGATGCTCACCGGCCCACCCTGGTCACGGCCAGCCCACCTCGCCGAAGGGGGAGGCCAGTCCGAGTTTGCCGGGGTTCAAGATGCCGCGGGGGTCGAGCGCCGTCTTGAGCGCGCCCAGCAGGTCGAACGCGCCGCCGAGGGCGTGTTCCATGTGGCGACCCCGGTTCACCCCGATGCCGTGGTGATGGCTGATGGCACCGCCCGCGCCGATGACGACCTCGGTGACGGCGTCCCAACACGTCGTGTAGTAGCGCTCGGCCCACGCGTCGCCCGCCGCCGTCGTGGCGCCGGCCACGGGCCCGCCACCGCCCGGGGCGTCGTCGGGCATGCGCCCGGCGAAGGTGAAGTAGAGGCAGGCACCGTCGCCATAGGCGTGAGACTGGTGCGCGGAGGCCGCCAGGGTGCCGTCCACGCCGCGCAGGGCGCCGAGCGCGGCGGCGTAGATCCCGGGCAGGGCCGCCCAACGGGCCGCGATCTCGATGGTGTCGACCACGATTCCCGCCCGGTACAGCGGAGCCAAGGCCGACACGTCGTTGCGGTGTCCCATCCAACGCGCCACCAGCGCGTCGTCCGCCGGCTGCGCACCGAGGTCCTCGCACTCGTCGTCGACCACCGCCATCGTCGCCTCGAGCAGCCTTGCGTGGGCCTCGTCGAGCACGACGAGCAGACACCGACCCTCGACGTCGAAGTTGCGGGCCGACTCCACCGCGTCGTAGAGCCGTAGCACCGCCGGTGTGGCGCCGCGACGAAGGATGCGCCGGCACGCATCGAGGCCGGCGGCGAAGTCGGCGAACGTCCACGCCGAGCGCCCCTCGGCGTCGGGCAGGGCATGGAGGCGCAGGCGGGCCTCGGTGATGACGCCGAGCGTCCCCTCCGAACCCACGAACAGTTGGGTGAGATCCGGTCCGGTGGCCGAGCGCGGGGCGGTGCCCCCGGTGCGCACGACGCGCCCGTCGGCCAGCGCCACCTCGAGGCCCACGACCATGTCCTCGATCTTCCCGTAGCGAGTCGAGTACTGACCGGCTCCGCGACAGGCGATCCATCCCCCCACCGTGGACAAATCCATGGACTGCGGCCAGTGCCCGAGGGTGAGGTCCTCGGCGCGCAGGGCCGCCTCGAGGTCGGGCCCGAAGGTGCCCGGGCGGACGTCGGCGAGCAGTGAGGTGGCGTCGAGGCCGGCGATGCCCTCGAGCCCGCACAGGTCGAGCGAGACCCCACCGAACGCCGGGACGCTCGATCCGCAGACGCCGGAGCGGCCCGCCGCCGCCGTGACGGGTACCCGGGCGTCGTGGCACGCGGCCAGGATGGCCGCCACCTGGGCGGCGTCGGTCGGTCGGGCCACGGCGCCGGCGCGCGCGGCGACGGCGCCGCCCATGGCCCAGCGCACCGACAACGGCCACCAATCGCGTCCCAGGTCGTTTCGGGCTTCGTCGTCGGTGCGCACCTCGGCGCACACGCCGCGGAGGCGCTCGACAAGCTCGTCGTCCACCGGGACCCGAGGCCCCCCGAAGCGCTCGGTCACCGCCGCGGCGGGTGCGGCGAGCGCCGTGACCGGGGTCGGCGTGGTCACGGGGTGGTCTCCTCGGGTGCCGGGCGCGCCGGCGCAGTGGCCGACGTCGCTCCCGGCACCGTCGTGGCGACGGGGATGCCGGCCCGCTCGAGGGCCAGGCACGCCCCGGCGGCGAAGTCGGCCACCTCGTGCGCCAGCTGGGCCGCCGGCCGCCCCCACTCGTCGGCCAGCAACGCCGAGACCATCGGCGCCGCCGCGGCCGCGTCCTCGGCCCGGCGCAGCACGGCGCGCGTCCGGCGCGACAAGACGTCGTCGACCGTGCACGCCATCTCTTCACGCGCCGCCCACAGTGCCTCGACACGCAGGTGGGGAAGCCCGGGCACGAGTGGTTCGAGGAGCTCGGGTTTCCCCACAGCCATGTCCAGCACGGCCGGCGTCTCGCCGCCGTGGCGGGCCACCAAGGCGGCGAACACCGCGGCATCGAGCCCGTGGCGATCGCCACTGGCCACCAGCGCCTCGAGGCCGGCCCCGCCGCGAAGGGTGAGCCGGGCCGTCCGGCAACGGCGGGTGCCCGGAGGAGCGCGATGTCCGAGCACGCGGACGACGGCGTCGACGGTGTCCTCGGCCATGCGCCGATAGGTGGTGAGCTTCCCGCCCGTGACCGTCACCATGCCATGGGGCGAGACCTCGATGGTGTGGCGCCGGGACATGTCCGCGGTGCGCGCGCTCACCTTCTGTCCGGCCGGCGGGACGAGCAGCGGGCGCACGCCGGCCCATACGCCGGTGACGTCGGCCCGTGACAGGGGTTCGGTGATCAGCGCGTTGGCTGCGTCGAGGATGTAGTCGACGTCGTCGGGCAGGCAGGCGGGGTCGTCGAGGGCTCCGTCCCAGTCGGTGTCGGTGGTCCCGAGGTACACGTCGTCGCCGTCGGGCCAGGGCACGACGAAGATGGAACGACGATCCTTGCGCACCGGGATGACCGCGGCGATGTCGGTGGGCAGGCGCGAACGCGACACGGTGATGTGCACGCCCTTGGCCGGTCGCAGGGTCCGGGAGCGGTGCCCCGCTTCGAGGGCCCGGAGGTCGTCGGACCACACGCCCGTGGCGTTCACCACCACCGTGGCCCGCACCTCGATGTCCGGCGTGGTCGCGCCCCGGTCGCTGCCCTTGCCGGTGCCGCCGGTCGCGCCCAGCGTGGAGCGGACGCGCGCCCCGACGACCTTGTCTCGCCCGTCGCGCACGAGCTCGACCACTTCGGCGTGGTTCGCCACCGCGGCCCCGTAGTCGAGCGCCGCGGTGCGGGCCACGGTGAGCGTCAACCGGGCATCGTCGGCCCGGGCGTCGTAATAGAGGAAGCCGGCCACCAGACGATCGGCTTTCAAGGTGGGGAGGTGGGCCAGGGCTTCGGCCCGATCGATACGGCGGTGGCGCTTGCCGATGCGCAGACCGCCCGTGAGGTCGTAGAGCCACAGGGCCGTCGAGTACGACACGGCGACGCTGCGTTGGACGACGCCGTCGCGCCCGAACAGCGGGATGAGGAAGGGCAGGGGCGCCACCAGGTGCGGAGCATTGTCGAGGAGGCGCTGGCGTTCGTGGAGCCCCTCGTAGACGAGGCGGTACTCGCGCTGTTGGAGGTAGCGGAGCCCGCCGTGGATCATCTTCGACGACCGCGACGACGTGCCCGAGGCCAGGTCGTGGCGCTCGACGAGGGCGGTCTTGAGCCCCCGGGAGGCGGCGTCGAGGGCGACGCCTGCGCCAGTGATCCCGCCGCCGATCACTAGCACGTCGAAGGTCTCCTCCCCGAGGCGCCGAAGCGACTCGGCCCGGTCGAAGCCCTGGCGCCGAGGCGGCCCGGTGGCGGATGGACGGTCGGCCGCGGGCACGCCGATCAGCCTGCCACAGGCCCGCCGATCGCCGGTCACGGCCCGGCCCGGTCCCGCATCGTATCGACAAGCCATGTCAATCAACAATTATTGGCGATTTGGTGTTATGCTCCTTATCGCCGTGAAGTCCCCCGACGAGCTCACCCGATTGTTCCGCCAGCGCGGGCGCAAGGTCACCGCCCAGCGCCAATGCATCTTCCGGGTGCTCCAAGGCGACGTCTCGCACCCGACGGCCGATGCCGTCTACGCCGCCGTGCGAAAGGAGATGGAGACGATCTCGCTCAAGACCGTCTACCAGACCCTCAACGAGCTCTCCGCCTTGGGTGAGGTGGCGGCCCTCGACCTCGGTACGGGGACGACCCGCTTCGACCCCAATGTCGAAGGAGTCCATCACCATCTCGTGTGCCGGAGATGCGGCAAGGTGCGGGACCTCCACGCCGATTTCAGCGACGTCGTCGTACCCCCGGGTGAGGACGTCGGGTTCGAGGTGGGCCCGGCCGAAGTGGTGTTCCGCGGCGTGTGTGCCGCCTGCGGCTGACCAAATTACGACAACCGACGAAGCGACCGACCAACCGAAGAAGAGAGCCATGCGCAAGCATGCGAAAGGAGAGGGTGCATCGTGCCCGGATTGAAGGGAACCAAGACCGAGGCGAACCTGAAGGAGGCATTCGCGGGGGAGAGCCAGGCGAATCGTCGCTATCTGTACTTCGCCCAGAAGGCGGACGTCGAGGGCTACCCCGATGTCGCCGCCCTGTTCCGCTCCGTCGCCGAGGGTGAGACCGGCCACGCCTTCGGCCACTTCGACTTCCTCAAGGAGACCGGCGACCCGGTGACGGGCGTGCCGGTGGGGTCGACCGAGGACAACCTGCGGTCGGCCATCGAGGGTGAGACCTACGAGTACACCGAGATGTATCCCGGATTCGCCCGTACCGCCCGCGACGAAGGCTTCGACGAGGTGGCCGAGTGGCTCGAGACGCTGGCACGTGCCGAGAAGAGCCACGCTGGTCGTTTCGGCGAAGGCCTCAAGTCGCTGGCCTGAGGAGGTCGGACGTTCGTCGGCGCCGGCGTCGGGGGGTTTGTGTCCTTCCCGCGACGCCGGTGGCCGGCACGGCCAGGGGCATCGTGAGATGAACGCATCACCGACCACTTCCGAGAGCTCGTCGACCGATCGCCGGTTGACGCTCGACGACATCGCCGACCTGCGCGCCTACGAGCACGAGCGCGACGACCGCCGGACCCGGATCATCGACCTCAAACGCCGCCGGCGCGTCGGGGTCGGGCCGCTCATTTCGGTGGTGTTCGAGAACCGTGAGACGGTGCGCTTCCAGGTCCAGGAGATGGTGCGGGCCGAGCGCATGGTCAGCGACGCGCAGATCCAGGCGGAGCTCGACACCTACAACCCGCTCATCCCGCTCCCGGGCGAATTGTCGGCAACCGTCTTCATCGAACTGACCGACGACGAACAGCTGCGCGAGTGGCTACCCAAACTGGTGGGCATCGAGCACCACTTCGAGCTGCGCCTCGGCGCCGACCGGGCAGCGGGCGAACCCAGCTCGGGGGCCGAGGCCGTCGTCGACACCGTCGTGGGCGAGCCCGACGCCGCCCACGACGAGGCTTTGACCCGCTCGGACGTGACCTCCACGGTCCACTACGTACGATTCCGGCTCACGGCCGAGCAGGTGGCGCACTTTGGCTCGGGCCCGGTGTGGCTTGCCTCGGTCCACCCCGACTACCCGGCGCTGTCGCAGCTCAGTCCGCAAACCCGGGACGAGCTCCTGCAGGACCTCGGCGACTGACGGTCTCTTTCAGTGACATTCAGTGACAATTAGTGACATAAAGACAACGGATCGTAACGATTCATCGTCTACCAGGGAGGATCTGGACACGGGCCGGAGCCGTGGGCCATACTGTCCCTTCCGCCATTTTTCCCTTCAGGGGATCATTGTCCCTGCTCACAGGTGGATTTGGCGGAAAGGTCAGTACAAAGCGACGACGAAGAGACAAGAAGTAGTTGAGGAAGTGAACGCAATGACCGCCCTTTCGACCGCCACCTGGCGCAAGCGAGCCGATTGTCGGGGCATCGACCCCGAGATCTTCTTCCCGGCAACCGACGAGGACGCCGAGGAGGCCAAGGCCATCTGCGCGATGTGCCCGGTCCGCCAGGCGTGCCTCGAGTACGCGCTGGCCAACCGTGAGCGCGAAGGGGTCTGGGGCGGGGCGACCGAGCGCGAGCGGCGCCGGATCATCCGGCAGCGTCGCAAGTCGGCCTGAGCGCACCCGGGGGCGACCCCCGGGGCAGTCAGTCGACCTTCGAGAAGTTGGCGACGGCCACGCCCAACGTGACAATGCCGAACGCGGCGACCAGGGCGAGCTCCAGGCCGATGGGCACCACCCACGACCCCCAGGTGACGGGCACGTCGAAGACGTGGCGTACGGCCGGGGTGGCCGGCACGTACTCGAACACGATCCGGCGCATGGGGTCGACGACGTAGGTCAGGGGGTCGAGCCGGGTCAGCACGCGCAGCCACACGGGCAGGCCGGCACCGAGGGCGAAGAGCGCACCCGACAAGAAGAACAGCGGGAGCACGACCATTTGCATGACCACCTGGAACGATTCGACCTGGGCCATGCGCGACGCCAAGGCGGTGCCGAACGCGGTGACGGCGAAGGCGGCGAGCAGCATGATACCGAACAGGCTGAGCAATAGCAGCGGCGAATAGGGGATGCCCACCAGGCCGGCCAGGGCCAACATGATGAGGCCCTGGATCGTGGCCACCGTGGCCCCGCCGGCGCATTTCCCGGCCACCAGGGCGCCCCGGCGCACGGGGGCGACCAGCATTTCGCGCAGGAAGCCGAATTCGCGGTCCCAGACGATCGACACGGCCGAGAAGATCGACGTGAACAAGATGGTCATGGCCACGACGCCGGGGAAGATGAAGGTGCGGAAGTTCACGTGGCCGCGAATCGGGGCGCCGTGGGACAACATGGCCGACAAACCAGTCCCCAGCACGAACAGGAAGAGCACGGGCTGGATGAGCGACGTGATGATCCGCAAGCGGTTGCGCCCGAAGCGGATGAGCTCGCGCTTCCACACGACACGCACGGCGCGCACGTCGTCTTGCCATCGCCCCCCGGCCACCCGGACGGCGGCCGGCTCGGCCCGCGGCGGGAGCCGCTTCTCGCCCGGGGGGCCGGCCGGGCCCGTCGCCTCCCGAGCGGGGGCTCGCGTCTCGGGCGCCTCGGTCATCTCCGTGCCCCCATCCGCATCCACGGCGAGGCCGCATTGCGCTCGGACGCCGAGGCCTCGGCATCCCGGATGGTGCGTCCCGTATAGGTCATGAAGACGTCGTCCAAGGTGGGCCGAGCGATGCTCACCGACGAGATGCTCACACCGAGCTCGGCGAAGAGGCGGGGGACAAAGGTCTCGCCCGCGGCGACGTAGAAGGTCACCGCGCCCTCGCTCATGGTGGCTTCCAGGTCGAAGTGATCCCGCAAAGCACTCATGGCCGCATCGTCGTCCACCGTGTGGAGCTGAACCCGGTCGCGTCCCACACTCGCCTTCAGTGCTTCGGGAGTGTCGACGACCACGATCCGGCCCTGGTCGATGATGGCGATGCGGTCACAGTTCTCAGCCTCGTCCATGTAGTGGGTCGTGAGGAACATGGTGATGGCCTCGCGACGGCGCAGGTCGTTGATGTATCCCCAGATGTGGCTGCGCGTCTGGGGGTCGAGACCGACGGTGGGCTCGTCGAGGAAGAGGACGCGCGGCGAGTGGAGCAGTCCCCGGGCGATCTCGAGCCGTCGCTTCATCCCACCGGAGAAGGTGCGCACCAGGCCGGTGCGCCGTTCCCACAGCCCGACCATCTGCATCACGGCTTCGAGCCGCTCCATGGCCTGGTCATGGGGGATGCCATAGAGCTCGGCGTGGAACCGCAGGTTCTCCTCGGCCGTCAGATAGTCGTCGAGCGTGGTGTCCTGGAACACCAGTCCGATGTGCTTGCGGACCTCGGACCGGTGGGTGGCCACGTTGTGGCCGGCCACCAGCGCGACCCCCGAGGTGGGCCGCAGGAGCGTGCACAACATCGAGATCGTGGTCGACTTCCCCGCTCCGTTGGGCCCGAGGAACCCGAAGGTCTCGCCCGCCGCCACCTCGAAGCTGACCCCGGCCACGGCCTCGAGGTCACCGAACGACTTGGTCAGGCCCACGACCTCGATGGCTGGAGTCGACCCGTCGGCCGACGCGGGGCGCGGCGCGCCGTGCGTCGAGACGTGCGTCGAGACGCCGAGATCTTCTCCCATGGGCCGAGCCTAACGGCCGCCGCCGCGGGCCTCGCTGTCTGGTCGGCGCCGGCGAGTCGGCCGGCGGGGCTCCGGTAGCCTCGCCGCCATGGATTTCGACCTTTCCCCCGAGCTCGTCGAACTGCAGACGACGGTGCGCAAGGTGGCCCAGGAGAAGGTGCGGCCGCGGGCCCGCGAGATCGACAAGAGCGGGTCGTATCCCGAGGACCTGTTCGCCGTGTTCCGGGACGCGGGGCTGTTGGCACTGTGCATTCCGGAGGCCTACGGCGGCGCGGGGGCCGGGATCCTGGGGCTGGCGCTGGCCATCGAGGAAGTGGCCAAGTACTCGAACACGGCTGCCCTCATGTTGCTGCTCACCCGGCTCCCGACCGGTCCCGTCATGATCGCCGGGTCCGAGGAGCAAAAGCAGCGCTACCTGCCGGCTGTCGCTTCGGGCACGGCGCGCGCTGCGTTCGGGTTGTCCGAGCCGCAGGCGGGCAGTGACGTCATGGGCATGCGCACCCGGGCCGTCCCCGACCCCGACGGTGGTGGGGGGTGGGTGCTCACCGGGACGAAGTGTTGGATGTCGGGGGTGCGCGAAGCAGACTGGTACACGGTGTTTGCCAAGACCGCCGACCCGGCAAGCCGGGCCCATGACTCGGTGACCGCCTTCGTGGTCGAACGAGCCTGGCCCGGAGTGGAGGTCGGACGCACCGACCACAAGATGGGCGTGCGCGGTGTCGACACCGGCGAACTCATCCTCACCGACGTGCGCGTGCCCTCGGAGAACGTGATCGGCGAGGTAGGCGGCTTCCGTCTGGCCATGCTCGGGCTCAACGCGATGCGGCCCGTGGTCGCCGCCCGGGGGATCGGGCTGGCCGAAGGCGCCCTCATGTACGCCACCGACTACGTGCGCCAGCGCGAGGCGTTCGGCCACCCGATCGCCGACTTCCAGGGCATCCAGTGGGAGATCGCCAAGTGCGCGGTCGATATCGAGGCGGCCCGGCTGCTCACCTATCGCGCCGCCTGGTTGGCTGACCAGGGCAAGTTCACGAAGGAGTGGGTGCCCCAGCTGTCGATGGCCAAGTACCACGCCACCGAGCTCGCCGTGCGGGCGTCGGGCCTCGCCGTCCAGCTCCTCGGCGCGGCCGGCTACATGGAGGACCACCCGACCGAGCAGTGGTACCGCGACGCCAAGCAACTCACGATCGTCGAGGGCACGAGCCAGGTCCAGCTCGGGCTCATCGCCCGGGGCGTGCTCGACGGGGACCTGTGGTGGGACTGACCTTCGACGAGATCGGGGCCTGGCCCGGCGTCCTGGCCCGGCTGATGGCGGGCCAGGACCTGAGCGCGCCCGAGGCCGCGTGCGCGCTCGACCAGGTGCTCGGCGGCGAGGCCACGCCGGCCCAGATCGCCGCGTTCGTAGTGGGCCTGCGGACGAAAGGCGAAACCGTCGAGGAGATGTCCGGACTGGTGCGCGCCATGCTCGAGCACGCCGAGCCGTTGACGATCGCCGGCGACCTGGTGGACACGTGTGGGACCGGCGGCGACCGCCGCGGCTCGATCAACGTGTCGACGGCGGCCGCATTCGTCGTGGCCGGCGCCGGCGCCCGAGTGTGCAAACACGGTGGGCGGGCCGCCTCGTCGGCCGCGGGCTCGGCGGACGTCCTCGAGGCACTCGGCGTCGCCTTCGACCTCGGTCCGGCCGGCGTCGCGCGTTGCGTCGAGGAGGTCGGCATGGGTTTTTGCTTCGCACCGCGTTTTCATCCCGCCATGCGATTCGCCGCACCGGTGCGCAGCGAACTCGGCGTGGCCACCGTGTTCAACTTCCTCGGACCGCTGGCCAACCCGGCCCGCGCCCGTCACCAGGTCGTGGGGGTGGGCGATCCCGCCATGGCCGAGAAGATGGTGGGCGTCCTGGTGGCCAACGGCTGCCGGCGGGCCTGGGTCGTCCACGGCGCCGACGGGCTCGACGAGCTCACCACGACGACCACGACGACGGTCTACGAGGTCGATGTCGAACGCGGGCCCGAGGTGCGGCGGAGCACCGTGGACGCGGCGGCGCTCGGACTGGCGCGCGTGGCACTCGACGACTTGCGCGGCGGCGACGCGGCGACCAATGCCGAGGCGGTGCGCCGCGTTCTCGGCGGTGCTCGGGGCCCGCACCGGGACATCGTCATCTTGAACGCGGCCGCCGGTCTCGTTGTCGCCGGCCTGGCTCCGGACCTCGGTGCCGGGGTGCAGATGGCTGGCGTCGCGGTGGACGAGGGCCGAGCCCAGGCCGTCCTCGACGGGTTGGTCGGTGTCTCCCAGGAGGCCGCCGCGGCGGCCTTGTGAGGCGGGCGCCGGCGATGGTCGCGACGGTGAGCGATGGCGCGATCGTGTCGCGCCGGCCTACGTCGGGCCGATGTCCCAGATGGCTTCCAGGTCGTGGCGGCTGAAGGCCCGGAAGGCTACGAGGGTGGTGGTGGAGAGGATGCCGGTCAGGACGTCGATGCGCGTCGTGACCACCGAGGCGAGGTCCTCGTGGCGGGCCACGCGCACGATGGCCACCAGGTCTGCGACACCGCCCGCCACCGAATAGGCCTCGGCCACGCCGTCGACGGCGGCCAGCTCCTCGGCCAGTGCGGCGATCCGGCCCGGCTCGGCATCGATCAGAACGAACGCGTGCAGCACGAGGGCGAGCCTACGACGCGGCGGTCGCCCCCGGTAGCGCCTGGCCGAGCGTGCCGGCGACGGTATCGTGCTGGTCGTGGGCCCCGTCCGTTACCGATGCAACGCCTGTGGCAACCTGACCCGCTTCGATGTGATCACTGATCGGCGCACGTCGGCCTTTCATCACTACAGCGTGGGCGGGGTGCTCACCGTCGAGGACGAGGTGGTCCTGAGTGAGGCCGCCGTCGAGGTCAGCTGCCGCTGGTGCGGGCACGGCCGGGCGGTGGAGATGATCGCCGCTGGCCCTGAGCCCGCGCCCTGAGCCCGCGCCCTGAGCCCGCGCCCTGGCCGCCGGAGTGTCACACCCCCTTGGCAAGCTGCCGTCGATGACCGAGGCGACCGAGGGAGCTGCCATGACCGGTGCAACCATCTCCATCGACTGTGGGGAATGCGTCTTGCGCGAGACCGACGCCTGCGACGACTGCCTGGTCAGCTTCGTGCTCGGCCGTGACCCCGACGACGCCGTCGTCATCGATGCCGATGAGCAGCGCGCCCTGCGCTCGTTGTCGCGGGTCGGGTTGGTGCCGGCCATCCGCCACACGTCGAAAGCCCGAAGCGGCTGATCGGCGTCGGTTTCGAGCTGGTAGGGCACTTCGGTTCCTGCACCCGGCCGGCCGTGCCGCGTCTCACCATGGCGCGTGTCACCATGAGGTGATGGGCGCCACGCGGGGTCGTCGGTGACCCATGTCCTCGTCACCAACGACTTCCCGCCCAAGGTCGGCGGTATCCAGGCCTACCTCTGGGAGCTCTGGCGGCGCCTGGAGCCGTCCTCGTTCGTCGTGCTCACCGCCTCGTCCCATCCCGACGCCGCGTCGTTCGACGCGCGCGTCGCGGCCGACGGCATCCACATCGAGCGGGTCGACGCGCCGGTGTTGGTGCCCACGCCCGCGCTGGCCCGACGCATCCGGGGCCTGGCCCACGACGCCGGTGCGTCGTTGGTCCTGCTCGATCCCGCGCTGCCGCTCGGGCTCATCGGGCCGAGGCTCGGGGTCGCCTACGGCGTGATCCTCCACGGCGCCGAGGTGACCGTGCCCGGGCGCCTCCCGGCGGCCCGCCGTGCCTTGGGCTTGGTTCTGCGCCACGCCGCGGTGGCGGTCTGTGCCGGGGGGTACCCGGCGGCCGAGGCCCGGCGGGTGGTGGGGTCGCACATGCCACCGGTGGTCGAGGTGCCGCCGGGGGTCGACCTCGATCGCTTTCGGCCACTCGACGCCGACGGGCGCTCCGGGGCACGGGCGTCGCTGGGCCTTTCGGTCGAGGGCCTCCTGGCGGTGAGCGTGAGCCGGCTGGTGCCGAGGAAGGGCATGGACGTCTTGGTCGACGCGGCCGGCTCGCTCGAAGTCTCGTTCCCCGACTTGACCGTCGCCATCGGCGGCGGCGGGCGCGACCGGGCTCGCCTGGCCCGTCGCATCGCCGCCCGGCGGGCGCCGGTGCGCCTGCTCGGGCGGGTGCCCGACGATCGCCTCCCGGTCCTCTACGGCGCCGCCGACCTGTTCGTCATGGCGTGTCGCAATCGGTGGTTCGGCCTCGAGCAGGAGGGGTTCGGGATCGTCTTCCTGGAGGCGGCGGCCGCCGGCGTGCCCCAGATCGCCGGCCACAGCGGCGGAGCCGGTGAGGCGGTCGTCGATGGCGTGACCGGCCTGATGGTGGCCGACCCACGCGACCCGGGCCAGCTGGCCGCGGCCATGCGCCAGCTGCTCTCGGACCCCATGCTCAGGTCCCGGATGGGGGCGGCCGCCCGGGCCCGGGTGGAGGAATCCTTCGGCTATGACGCGCTCGCACGTAGGCTGGCCGACGCGCTTTGCGACGTGGAAGGCTGATTGCCGCCCGACGTGTCGTCCGGGCATGGCGCGGGTCGTCATGTCCCGGGAAAGGAGTGACGGTGGCGGAGTCGGCAACGGAGCGAATGGTCGTCGCCGCGTCGCCGGACCAGTGCTTCGCGGTCGTGAGCGACCTGGCCCGCTATCCGGAATGGGTCGCCGACATCAAGACGGTCACCGTCGAGGCCGCCGACGCCGAGGGCCGGCCGGCCACCGCGACCTTTCGGGCCGGTGCCTTCGGCCGCTCCACGAGCTACACCCTGGCCTACGACTACGTCGACGCGCCGCGCACGTTGGCCTGGAAGCAGACGGCGGGGGACCTGACTTCCAAGCTCGACGGCTCGTACACCTTCGAGCCAGTGGGCCAGGGGACGACCCAGGTGACCTACACGCTCGAGGTCGAACTCCGGGTGCCGCTACCGGGGTTCATCAAGCGGCGGGCCCAGAGCCGGATCATGCACACCGCGCTCGAGGAGTTGCGGGCGCGCGTCGAGTCTTCACTCACCACGTGACGGAGGGCGCCCCGCCCCGCGCGCGCCGTGGTGGTGAGGTGACCCTCGGGATCGACGTCGGGGGGACGAAGGTGCTCGGGGTGGCCCTCGACGACGCGGACCACGTCCTGGCCGAGGTCCGGGTCCCGACCCCACAACGCCCCGGACGCGACCCGGGGACAGCGGAGGTGACCGGCCTCCTCGTCGACGGGCTGGCCCGTGTGGTCGACCTCCTGGTGGCCGAGCTGGGGTCGACGAGGGGGGCGGTCGCCGGCGACGTCGGCGTGGGCGTTCCCGGTCTGGTCGACGACCACGGCGTCCTGCGCTTCGCGCCCAACCTGGCCGTGGGGACGGGGGTGGATGTGGGCGCGCAGCTCGCCGGGCGCCTGGACGGGCGCCGGGTGGTGGTCGACAACGACGCCACCTGCGCCGCCCTGGCCGAATGGACGTCGGGCGCGGCAATGGGCCTGTCCGATGTCGTCATGGTCACCCTCGGCACGGGTATCGGCGGCGGGGTCATCGCCGGCGGGCGCGTCCTGCGTGGCGCCAACGGCTTCGCGGCCGAGATCGGCCACATGGTGGTGGACCCCGCCGGCCCGTTGTGCCCGTGCGGCAAGCGAGGATGCTGGGAGCGCTACGCATCGGGAAGCGGCCTCGGCCGCCTGGCCCGTGAGGCGGCCCACGCCGGGCGCCTCGACGGCGTGTTGGGCTTGGCCGGGGGCGACCCCGAGGCCGTGCGCGGCGAGGACGTCACCGGGGCCGCCGCCGCCGGGGACGACGGCGCTTTGGCCGTCTTGGCCGAGCTCGGGTGGTGGCTGGCCCTGGGCCTGGCCAACCTGGCGGCCGTCCTCGACCCGGAGGCCTTCGTGCTCGGCGGCGGGCTGGCCGACCGCCTCGAACTGGTGCTCGGTCCGACGCGCCGGGCGTTCGACGAGCTGCTGGTGGATCGTCGGTACCGTCCCGAGATCGGCATCCGCCCGGCGGCGTTGGGCGAACGGGCCGGAGCCATCGGCGCCGCCCGCCTGGCGCGCGAGGAGAGCCGACACCACGCCGGCCGGGGCTGAACGATGGCGACGCCACCGCACGCACTGCGCGTGGGCGTCACGCTGCCCACGTTTCGCGACGACGCCGCCGCGCTCGACACGGCCGCCCGGGCCGAGGTGCTCGGTCTCGACGGCGTGTTCGTCTTCGACCACCAGTGGCCGCTGGGCCAACCCGAGCGACCGGCGATCTCGTCGTTCCCCCTTCTCGGTGCCGTCGCGGCGCGCACCGAGCGGGTCGCACTCGGTCCGTTGGTGGCCCGAGTGGGCCTCGTCCCCGACGGTCTGCTCGTGGCCGAACTGGCATCGCTCGCGCACATCGCGCCCGGACGCGTCGTGGCCGGCATCGGGACCGGCGACTCGATGAGCGCGCCGGAGAACCGCGCTTTCGGCATCCCCTTCGCCGCCGCCGCCGACCGGCGGGTGTCGCTGGGTCGGTGCGCCCGCGCCCTAGCGGCGATCGGCCTCCCCGTGTGGGTCGGCGCCGGCGCGGAAGCGACCGTCGCCGTCGCCGTCGCCGCCGGCGCCGCCGTGAACCTGTGGGGGGCGAGCCCCGCCGAGGTCGCCGGCCTCGTCGGTCGCTGTGAGGTGACGTGGGCGGGCCCGGTGCCCGATGACGCGGCGTCCATCGCCGCGCACCTCGAGGCCATGGCCCGAGCCGGTGCGACGTGGGTGGTCTGCGCCTGGCCGGCGTCGCTCGAGGCGGTGGCCGACGCCGCCGCCTCGTGGTCCGACCGATGAGCCGGCCACGCGCCGCCTTCGCCGCCACGGTCCGAAAAGGTGACGGGCACCGAGGCAGTAACCTTGCGCCATGGAATTCCGCCGGATCAACGGGCTGCCTCCCTATGTCTTCGCGCACATCGACGCGCTGAAGCTCGGGGCCCGCCGGGCCGGCCAGGACGTGGTCGACCTCGCTTTCGGCAACCCGGACATCCCCTCGCCCGCCGTGGCCGTGGAGAAGCTCACCGAGGCGGCCCACAACCCGCGCAACCATCGGTACTCGGCCAGCCGCGGCATCCCCAAGCTCCGCCAGGCCATCGCCGCGCGCTACGAGCGGCAATTCGGTGTCGAGCTCGACCCCGACACCGAGGTGGTGGCGACCATCGGCGCCAAGGAGGGGCTGAGTCACCTCATGTGGGTGCTGCTCGGACCCGGTGACAGCGCGCTCGTCCCCTCGCCGTCGTATCCCATCCACATCTACGCCCCGCTGTTCGCCGGAGCGGACGTCCGCCACGTGCGCTTCGAGGACCCCGGCGCGGCCGAGGGCGTCCCCGAAGCCTTCTTCGCCAACCTCATGGAGGCGTGGGAATCCTCGTGGCCCAAGCCCCGCGTCATCGTCTTGTCGTTCCCCCACAACCCCACGACGGCGTGCGTCGACCTGGACTGGATGCGGCGCATCGTGGACTTTGCCCGCGAGCACGAGATCGTCCTCGTCCATGACTTCGCCTACGCCGACATCGCCTTCGACGGCTACAAACCACCGTCGATCCTCGAGGTCCCCGGCGCCAAGGACGTGGCCGTGGAGCTGTACTCGATGACCAAGTCGTTCTCCATGGCCGGTTGGCGCATGGCGTTCATGGTGGGCAACGCCGAGGTCGTCGCCGCCTTGACGAAGCTCAAGAGCTATCTCGACTACGGGGCGTTCCAACCCATCCAGATCGCGGCGATCGTGGCCATGAACGAGGCGCCCGACTATCCGACCGAGGTCAACGAGATCTACCGGTCCCGGCGCGACGCGTTGTGCGACGGGCTGAACCGCATCGGTTGGAACCTCACCCCGCCGAAGGCGACCATGTTCGTGTGGGCGCCCATCCCCGAGCCCTACCGCGAGATGGGGTCGCTCGAATTCTCCTCGTTCCTCGTGTCCGAGGCCGAGGTGGCCACGTCCCCCGGGGTGGGGTTCGGCCCCGGCGGGGACAGCCACGTCCGCTTCGCGCTCATCGAGAACGAGCAGCGCATCGGCCAGGCCGTGCGCAATCTGCGCCGGGCACTCACCAAGCTGCAATAAGGCCGTCGGGCGAGCACCGGCGGCGGCGCGATCAGCCGGCGGCGCGACCCAGTCGGCGACTGGCGGCGGCGGGGGAGAGGATCCCCTCGAGACAGAAGGCGAGGGCGTGGTCGGCGGCTTCGTCGGCCGGCCGACCCTGTTCGAGCACGAGGACCCGCGCCAGGTGGTCGGTCACGCCCAAGATGGCATGGGTGATCACGATGGGGTCGTCGCGCCGGATGAGGCCGGCGGCGATGCCGGCTTTCACATGCGGAAGCGCGTCGGCCACCGCCTGCTCTTCGCCTTGGCGGATGAGCGGGGCGAAGCGCTCCTCGGTACGGGCGAATTCCAGCAACGTGAAGAAGTGCCGGTTGACGTCCAGCCAGGTGACCGTGGTGCGGATCCCCGCCTCGATGCGCCGGACGGGGTCGGGCTCGTCCTCGATGGCGTGGCGCTGGGCCCGGCGCAGGTCGCGTTGGGCCTCGACCAGGATCTGTCGGAACAGCTCTTCCTTGGAGGCGAAGTACCAGTAGAAGACGCCCTTGCCGACACCGAGGCCTTCGACGATGTCGGTGACCGAGGTGGGGTGATAGCCCCGGGCCGCGAACTCGGCGGCGGCGAAGTCGAGCAGCTCCTGGCGACGGCGCTGGCCCCGGGCGGTGAGACGGTGCGCCATGGGCGCGACGCTACGGGTGGCCTGCGTCGCGGTCAAACATCGGGGTTCCGCCCCGGGAGTCGGCGCGCTACCGTGTGCCGTGGCCTACTGGGTGCTGAAGGTCCTGCTCAGCCCCATCATGCGCCTGCTCTGGCGGGTGCACGTCGAAGGGCGTGAGCACGTGCCGAGCATCGGCCCCGTGGTCCTGGCGCCGAACCACGTCGCCTTCTTGGACTCGATCTTCCTTCCCCTCGTCCTCGACCGGCGCGTCACCTACGTCGCCAAGGCGGAGTACTTCGACTCGTGGAAGACGGCCTGGTTCTTCAGGGCCGTCGGCCAGATCCCCATGCGCCGAGAGGGCGGGAGTGCGTCCGAGCGCGCCCTGGCCACGGCGCGCCAGGTGCTCGACGCCGGTGGCGCGTTGGGCATCTACCCCGAGGGGACCCGCTCCCCCGACGGTCGCCTCTACCGGGGCCACACCGGAGTGGCCCGCCTGGCGCTCGGGTGCAAGGTGCCCGTCGTGCCCGTGGGCCTGGTCGGGACCGACGAGGTCCAGCGGCCCGGCTCGAACCGACCGCACTTCTTCCGCAGGGTCACCGTGCGCTTCGGCCCGCCTCTCGACGTGGCCCGCTTTGCCGGCGAGTCGGCCGGTGATCCCCTCGCCCTGCGGGCGCTGACCGACGAGTTGATGTTCGAGATCCGTCGGCTCTCGGGCCAGGTCTACGTCGATCGCTACGCCAAGCGCCACGGCGTCGTGGGCGGTTCGGAGGTCGCCGCCGTGGTGGCCTCGCAAGGGGGCGACGCGGGTCCGCCGGCGCCGTCGTTCACCCCCACCCCGACGGCTGAGCCCACGTCCGAGCCCGCCGCCTGAGGCGCTACCGGGGCTCCGAGTCGTCGGGCTGCGCCCAACCGAGCGAGCGCTCGACGGCCCGGCGCCAGGCGGCGTGGGCGGAATCGGCCGCCACCTGGGACCGCCGGGGGCCACACTCGAGCGAGGCCGTCCACAGGGCGGCCAATTCGTCGACCGAGGACCACACCCCTTCGGCCAGCCCGGCCAGCGTCGCTGCTCCCAACGCCGTCGTCTCGGTGCTCGCGGGTCGCGTCACCGGCACGCGCAGCTGGTCGGCTTGGAGCTCGAGGAGCAGGTCCATGGCGGCGGCCCCGCCGTCGGCGCGGAGGACGGCGAGCGACGACCCGCTCGCCGCGGTCATGGCGTCGACGACGTCGCGCACCTGGAAGGCGATGGCCTCCACCACGGCGCGGGCGATATGGGCCGCGCCCGTCCCACGGCTGAGGCCCACGATGGTGCCGCGCGCGTAGGGGTCCCACCATGGGCTCCCGAGCCCGGTGAAGGCGGGGACCACCACGACGCCCTCGGTGTCGGTGATCGACGCGGCCAACGGCCCGATCTCGGCCGCCTCGGTGATGATCCCGAGCCCGTCGCGCAGCCACTGGATGGCGGCACCGGTGGCGAACACGGCCCCTTCGAGCGCGTAGGCCAGCGGCGATTCGCCGCCGTGGGCCCCGAGGTCCCAGGCCACGGTGGTGAGCAGGCCTTCGACCGGTTCGGGGCAGTGCTCGCCCACGTTCGACAGGACGAAGCTGCCGGTGCCGTAGGTCACCTTGGCCATGCCGGGGGTGAAGCAGGCCTGACCGAACAGCGCCGCCTGTTGGTCGCCGGCCACGCCGCTCACCGCCACACCGGCCAGGCCGGTCAGGGCGGTGTCGCCCCCGGGGCCGTCGGCCACCACGCCGATACGCCCGCACGACGGGCGCATCTCGGGCAGGGCCCGGAGCGGGACGCCGAAGAGGTCGGCCAGCTCCTCCGACCACCGTTGCTCCCGGATGTCGTAGAGGAGGGTGCGACTGGCGTTGGAGGGATCGGTGCTCGACACGCCCCCGGCTGCTGCTCCGGTCAGGTTCCATGCCACCCAGGTGTCGACGGTGCCGAGGACGAGGTCGGGACCGTCCTCGACCCCACCCTCGTCGAGGAGCCAGGCCATCTTCGTGGCGGAGAAGTAGGGGTCGAGCACGAGGCCGGTCCGTCGTCGCACGAGGTCGAGGTGCCCCGCCTCGCGCAGCGCCTCACAGCGCGCCGCGGTGCGGCGGTCCTGCCAGACGATGGCCCGGGCCAGCGGGACGCCACTGGTCCGGTCCCAGGCCACCACCGTCTCGCGTTGGTTGGTGATGCCGATGGCGGCCACGCTGCGGCCCTCGTGGCGCCGACGACCGGCCACCTCCGACAGCGTGGCTCGCACGGCGTCCCAGATCTCGCCGGCGTCGTGCTCGACCCAGCCCGGCCTCGGGAAATACTGGGTCAGCTCCCGGTAGGCCACGTCGATCACGGTCCCGGCCTCGTCGACGGCCAGGGACCGGACACCGGTGGTGCCCGCGTCGATGGCGATGACACACGTCACGGCCGGCACGCTACCGGGAGGCCACACGTGAATCCGGTAACGAGCGGGAACTTTCGCGAATGCCCGCCGACCAGGACCGACGCGGGGGCGAATCCGTTGACACCTCGTAACTACAGTGTTGTAATAGCCACCGCATCTCGTGGGCGGCGCGGGGAGAGACCACTACATATTGTGGTTCGGGGTCATCGACCGAATTCCCCGACCCGATCGCCACCCACGACCCAGCCCGAACCCCTCAGCAACCCGAACCCACCAGAGAAAGGGCTTCCCCCATGGCCATCGCACCGCAGCGGACCTCCATCGGCATCCGACGGCACTTCACCACCGATGGGGTCCACCCCTATGACGAGGTCGTTTGGGAGCGGCGCGATGCCCGCATCACCAACTATCGCGACGGGGCCGTGGCCTTCGAGCAGCTCGACGTCGAGGTGCCCTCCACGTGGAGCCTCAACGCCACCAACATCCTGGCCCAGAAGTACTTCCGCGGCACCCCGGGGACCACGGAGCGGGAGTGGTCGTTGAAGCAGGTGGCCGACCGGGTAGCCGACACCATCACCGAGTGGGGCCGGGTCGACGGCTACTTCGAGGACGACCGCGAGGCCGAGGCCTTCCGTGACGAGCTCAAGCACCTCATCGTCACCCAGAAGGCGGCCTTCAACTCGCCGGTGTGGTTCAACATCGGGGTGAAGGGCGTGCCACAGCAAGGCAGCGCGTGTCAGCCTTACGACGCACTTGTGAGCACCCCCGACGGCCTCGTCGAGATCGGCCGACTGGTCGAGAACGGTGCCGTCGGGGCCAAGGTGCTCGACGCGCACGGCGTGACGCGCGTGGTCGCCGTCAAGCACAACGGCCGCAAGCCCGTGTTGCGGATCCACACGAAGGCCGGCCACCGACTCGACGTGACGCCGGACCACCTCGTGTGGCGGTGCAGCGACGAGCGCTACGGCAGCTTCGTGGCCGCAGGAGCGTTGCGCCCCGGCGACAAGCTCTCGTGGCACCGGGTCGACTCGTTCGGTTCCGGGGAGATCACGTCCGGCGAGATCGCCGAGGCGGCGCTCGCGGGCTGGCTCCAGTCGGACGGGTTTGTCGGGCAGTACGAAGGCACGAACCAGTCGCTGACGATCGAGGCGATGACCGTGACCCCCGCCGAGTTGGCGTGGGTGCAGCAGGCGCTCGATCTCGTCTTCCCGGACACCCATCGACACGAGCGCGCCGTGGAGACGCAGGACGCCGCGCTCGACTGCCGGCGGACCAGGCTTTACGGCCTCGAGCTGGCATCGTTCGTCGACCGGTGGCGCTTGCGCGACCAGGGCCTGTCCATGGTCGTGCCGGAACGGCTCTACACGTCACCGCTCCCTGTCGTTGCCGCCTACCTTCGCAGCATCTTCCAGGCCGAAGGGTACGTCTCGGTCAGAGAGCGCTCGGCGGTCATCGGTATGGACATGATTTCGGAAGGGGTGGTGCGCGGCATCCAAGCGTTGCTCGGTCGCTTCGGGATCTTCAGCCGTGTCCGGTTCAAGGCGGACAAACGGGCGGACCGCAAGGGGTGCTGGAACCTCGCCATCAGGGCATTGCCCGACCGGATCGCCTTTGCCGAGGAGATCGGCTTCATCGACCCGAAGAAGGCCGAGAAGCTTCGGGCGAGCCTGGAGCTTCCGGGGATCGCTGCCCACGCGACGAAGCGACTGGAGATCGATCGGATCGAGGAACTCGGGGAAACCGACGTCTACGACATCCAAACCGAGAGCGGCGAGTACCTGAGCGCCGGTCTCAGAGTCCACAACTGTTTCATCTTGTCGGTCGACGACAACATGGATTCCATCCTCAACTGGTACCGGGAGGAAGGGACCATCTTCAAGGGTGGCTCGGGCGCAGGCGTCAACCTGTCGCGCATCCGAGGGTCGATGGAGCGCCTCGCCGGCGGTGGGACGGCGTCGGGGCCGGTGTCGTTCATGCGCGGGGCGGACGCGTCGGCTGGAACCATCAAGAGCGGCGGCAAGACCCGCCGGGCGGCCAAGATGGTCATCCTCGACGCCGACCACCCGGACATCGCCGACTTCATCTGGTGCAAGGCGCTCGAGGAGCGCAAGGCCCGGGTGTTGCGCGACGCGGGATTCGACATGGACCTCGATGGGACCGACGCCTTCTCCATCCAGTACCAGAACGCCAACAATTCGGTTCGCGTCACCGACGAGTTCATGCAGGCGGTCGTCGACGGCGCCGACTGGGCGCTGGTGGCCCGATCCAACGGCGCGGTCGTCGAGACGGTGCCGGCGCGAGATCTGTTTCGCCAGATCGCCCACGCCGCCTGGGAGTGTGCCGACCCGGGCATGCAATTCGACACGACCATCAACCGGTGGCACACCGCCCCCAACGAGGGCCGGATCAACGGAAGTAACCCTTGTGCCGAATATATGCATCTCGACAACAGCGCGTGCAATCTCGCATCGATCAATTTGCTTCGGTTCTTGACCGAAAACGGCAGCTTCGATACCGAAGGGTTTCGTGCGTCCGTAGAGGTGATCTTCACCGCCCAGGAGATCATTGTCGGGAACGCCGACTACCCCACCGAGGCGATTGCCGAGAATTCACGGCGGTTTCGTGAACTGGGTATCGGTTATGCCAACTTGGGTGCGTTGCTCATGGCGCAGGGGCTTCCCTACGACTCGGACGAGGGCCGCGCATGGACCGGTGCCATCACCGCCCTCATGACGGGACACGCCTATGCCACGTCGGCCCGTACGGCATCTCGCATGGGCCCGTTCGCCGGCTACCACGCCAATTCCGACGCCATGTTGAACGTGCTGCGCATGCACCGTGCCGAAGTAGCCAAGATCGATGAGGAGTTGGTGCCCCCCGACTTGCTGTGTGCGGCTCAGGAGGCGTGGGACTCGGCCGTCGAGCTCGGCGAAGAGTTCGGTGTGCGCAACTCGCAGGCGAGCGTCTTGGCACCGACTGGCACCATTGCCTTGCTGATGGATTGTGACACCACCGGCATCGAGCCCGACCTCGGACTGGTGAAGACCAAAAAGCTGGTAGGTGGTGGCACGATGTCGATCGTCAACCAGACCGTGCCTCGTGCGCTCGCTCGACTCGGCTATGGCCCTGAGCAGATCGAGGACATCGTGGCGCATGTCAACGAGAACATGTCGATCGTTGGGGCCCCTCACCTGTCTGCGGACCATCTGCCCGTCTTTGCCTGTTCGATGGGTGACAACGTCATCCACTACAAGGGTCATATACGCATGATGGCCGCCGCCCAGCCCTTTATCTCGGGGTCCATCTCCAAGACGGTCAATATGCCCGAGGACGCGACGGTGGAGGAGATCGAGCAGCTGCACCTCGACGCCTGGAAGCTGGGCATCAAGGCCGTGGCCGTCTACCGCGACAATTGCAAGGTGGGACAGCCGCTGTCGACCACCAAGAAGGACGGCGCCTCGGCGCTCGTCGGCGAGGGTGGGGATTTCGCCCCGCCGGGGTCGCACGCCGAAGCCCGCGACCGGGCCATGGCGGCCCGCATCGCCGAGCTCGAATCGGCCTTGGAGCACGAGCGCGGGCGGGTCGTCGAGCCCTTGGTGGTCGGGGCCGTGCGCGAGCGCCTGCCCCGGCGGCGTCGGTCCAACACCTTCTCGTTCCGGGTGGCCGACTGCGAGGGCTATGTGACCGTCGGCGAGTACGACGACGGCCGGCCGGCCGAGGTGTTCATCAAGGTGTCGAAGCAGGGGTCGACCCTGGCCGGGATCATGGACGCCTTCTCGATCTCGGTGAGCCTCGGGCTCCAGCACGGCGTGCCGTTGGCGACCTACGTCCGCAAGTACTCGAACATGCGCTTCGAGCCGGCCGGGATCACCGACGACCCCGACCTGCGCATCGCCACCAGCCTGCTCGACTACATGTTCCGTCGACTGGCCCTCGACTACCTGTCGCGCGAGGAGCGCGAGGAGCTCGGGGTCCTGTCCTCGGCGGAGCGCATGCAGCCCACCCTGCCCGGTGTCGAAGAGGCGGCCATCGTCGCCCAGGAGCTGGTGGAGGACGCCGGCGTGAGTTCGGTGCCCCCGACCCGCACCGGCGATCGCACTCCGACCCCGGGCTCGGGAGCGAGCTCGGCGGGCCCGAACGTGATTCCCCGGGCCGTCCAGCGCGACGCCCCGATGTGCTACCAGTGCGGCAACGTCATGCAGCGCGCCGGGTCGTGCTACGTGTGCCCGACCTGCGGGACGACGAGCGGCTGTTCGTGACGTGAAATCGCGTCTGATGACCTGCCGAATTTGCACCAAATGACACGCGATCTTCCTGGCTGAGGGTCCTGGGCGAAGTGTGTTCGCCGCGACCAACGAAGCTGAAGGGGGCGTAGAAGATGCCTGGGGGGCGATCAGGCCTCGTCGGATCAATCCGCCCGGTAATCACGGGGCCGTGGTTATGGCTCGGGTCGTCCTCGGGCCGAGCCGTTGAAGAACGGTACTTCTGCGTGCTCGATCAGCGTGCGCTCCCGCTGTCAAGAAGCCCCTTCGAGTTGCGCCAGGGCAGCCCGTGCCCTGAGTACGCCAGGTGCCAACTCGCCCTCTGCCCGGCCCTTGGCGAGGAGTGAGCCCCACCACTTGAGGTCGTCGAGCATGACGCTCATGGCGATTTCAGTCGGCACGTCTATCGGTGCACCTTCATCGTTGAAAGCGGTCGCTACATTGGGGATCAGGACGGTTTGACGCAACGGCACCATCTCGCACTCGATTGAGACGTGCATCAGGTGCTCGACCGCTCGGACTCCTGCAGCAACGCCACTGCTGTAGCCCACGGCCGCTAGCGGCTTATTGCGCAGCGCCCAGCTCACGAACACCGAATCCAATGCGTTCTTCAGCGTCCCGGGTATGGAGTGCAGGTATTCAGCCGTGATGATCAACACGGCATCCGCCTCTTTGAGCGTCAGATTCCACTTGCGCACGATCGGTTCCGAGTAGGTCGGGTCGGCGAAGTCACCGATGCTGCCCATGTGTTCTTGAAATGGAGGCAGCGGCCAGTCCCTCAGGTCGAGAACCTCGACATCGAACCCACCGTGGGCCTTCGCCCGGTCGATGACCCACGGTGCGACCCGATCTGCCGCTCGTGTGGGCCTCGTGCTGCCAACGATGATCTTGAGGCTCAGCATGTTCGCTCTCCGTTGCTACGACCCTGAGTACTTGAGGGAGCAAGTATTGAAGGTTTCCTCGGTGATGTCGAGTCGAGCGTCTGGTTCGCATTCGCATCTGAGGGTCGGACGGGGCGATACCGAGCGGGTCGACCCCTGGACCGGATAGCGCATCAGGCATGTATCGGACGGGCGGGGGGACTGTCACGTCGTGAAGATGAAGTTCGGCCCTAGGTCGTAGTTGAATGCTGCCAGACCGTTGGCTCTCTCCGTGTAGAACCAGTTGGGCTCCACCATCGTGTTGGTGGTGGTCAGGCCACCAGGTCCGTTCCCGTCCATGGCCACGTAGGTGATGGCCGAGTTCACGTCCGAGGCGACCAGGGTGGGCGACGCGATGTAATAGTCGGATTGCGAAACCCACGCCACTGAATACGTGTCGGTCGTGTTGAGGGTGACGGCACTGGCCAGAGCCGCGTACCGGTAGACACCGGTCGGCGGATCGGAGGCGCTGACGTTCACGCTGCCCAAAATCTTGTTGGTGGTCATGTCGTAAAGCGTGACGGGGACCGTCACGAACGTCTCGGACCCGTTGGGGAGGGCCGAAAGGTTGGAGTCGTACGCGCCCAGTTTGGTGATCGAGATGGGCTTGTTGGCGGTGAATTCAAAACCTTCCAGGTAGCTACCCTGGGTGTAGTTGAATCCACCGCTGCCGCTGACCGGGACGTTCAGGGCGACGTTCCCGGTACTCGATGGCGGGCTGCTACTCGATGTCGTGCTGGTATTGGATGTCGTGCTGGTACTCGTGGAGGGGTTCTGGCCGCCACCACACCCCGCGCCGATCAGTGAGAGAACGAAGACCGCTGCCAGGAGGCAAACCGCTGACCGATGGCGCTGCATCCGAGATTCCTCGCTGTAAGGCACTTATCCAAGCTGAGTCTCTGTCTTCGCGGCCCAACGGCCTAGGGCCAGACGGCCTTTCAGCGTGCTTGTCCGCGAGGTGCGCGTCCCCGCAGCAACCCAGGACCCACCTCTCACGGTCACGGACTGGCAGGGCCCAACAGGCCGAGCCCGTTGTCAGCCCCCGTTCCGCTGTGGCGCTACCTCGTAGCCATCGGGGTGGTGCGCACCGGCTCCTGCTCGGGGGTGTTCTGGACAGGGGCCTGGCAAAACCGCCTGGTAACCGCGGTCCATACCAGCCTGTCCGGGCCCTGCGAATGGGGCAAACGTGGCCGGTCGGGGTACTCGTTCGCCGGCGCGACGGCAGTCTTGCTGGCCGGCAAGCACTCGATTCACCGGGACCACCGTCTTGGCCTTTTTCGAGCGTCACTGGGTGTCCAGACGAGGGAGCGTCTTGACCGCTGACCACATCGGACGAAGTGCCACGGCCCCGATGAGCGATCCTAACCTCGTGGCCTCGACGTATTGAATTACATGAACTCGGCCGGATCGTGATCCCGACGGGTTGCCGGTATGAGGCGGTCGTCGGCGATCAGGACCGGCGATGCACGGTCCAGGCCCGGTCCTCGAGCATCAGCTGAATTGGTGGGTCGCGATCAAGGGCAGTGCCGGGGACCGGTACAGGCCGTCGAAGCAGATCAGGGCCCCACCCTGGCACGTCTGCTTCGGCGCCGGAGTGATCCACCAGATCAGCGCGCCCCGCACACCCTGGGGGACAAACTGCTCGGCGGCGTCCAAGACCGCCTCGATGGTGGCTTGCTGGTGGGCGGGAGAACCCGACAGGGCGCGGTTGAAGCCGCCGCCGGGCGCCTGGCCGTTCTCTCCGCCCGTTTCGGTGATCAACACGGGCGTGCCCGAGTGACCGGCAGAGGCGATGGCCGTGATCGCGGTCGAGAGAAACGACTGCGCGAACGGCTCGATCGTCGCCGCGCTCGTCGAGGTGAGGCCCCCACCGGCCATGTTGTCCGGGTACAGGTGGACGCTCACGAAGTCGCCGATCGTCGACGCCAATCCGGCCAGGCTCGGATCGTTGAAGGTCGCCTTGGTCTTCGCCGTGGAGCTCCGCCACCCGCCGATCGTCACCGGGATCCCGCCCGAGTACGACGTGATCGTCCGCGCCAGCAGGCGCAGCGACTGGACCGTCGAGTCGTCGAGGACGGGCTCGTTGAACACGTCCAGCGCCACGAGATTGCTCGGGTAGCTCCCTCCCCACTGGCGTTTGATCTGCGACAGGACACCCTCCTCGTCCTGTTCGAGGGCACGCAGGTTCGTGATGGTCGCGTCCGAGACCCCTGGGCCCTCGCTCTGCCCGGGTGCCTGCATGTGCAACGTGAGAAGGGCGTTGATGTGGGCGGCGGCCAAGCGGCTGAAGATGACCTTCCACCCGCCGTCATCGAGCTGCACCTGGTCCTGGTTGCCCCAGATCAGGCGTACGAGCTGCACACCTTCCTCCTGGAGCACGCGCACCAGCGCCGTGCCGGTCGGTTGCTTCGTGCTGCCGTCGAGCAGTTCCCGCGGCACGACGTCGACCCCGACACCGAAGACGGCGGCGAGCCGATGGACGGCCGGGTCGGCGCTGGAGCGCGACGACGCGGCGGGTGATGTCGTCGAGGTCCCGGGGATCACCGAGGAGGAGTCGGTCGAACACCCGGCGAGGAGGAGCCCCAAGACGCACGCGCCGATCACCGCCCACGTCGTCACGTTGGGGTTGCGTCCCACGGGTGTCTCCATCCGTTGCGGCGAGTGCGGCGTACCGGCCGCCTCGAGGTGGAGGCGGCCTACCTGGTCGCGAAGGTTCGCCGTCACGGTTCTCGGCACAAGAGCCTGATGCCTTGACCCGGCGTGCGGGTCGGCTCAGGTGAAGATGATGTGACCCCCGGCCGCCATCTCGTAGAACTCGCCGACCGTGATGATGGCCTTCACCTGGTCGATGAGGTCGTCCTCGGTCAACTCGAACAGGTCGCACGACGCCTTGCAACCGTAGAGCCCGGCCCCGGTGTCGGCGATCATCTCGATGAACTCGGGGATGGAGGGAATGTCGAGCTTTTCCATCTTGTGCTCGAGATAGTGGGTCATGACCGACGACACGCCGGGGATCCCGCCGGCCATGGTGGCCAGGTGCAGACCCGGGTTGCCGACGGTGGCCACCTTGATGTGGTCGTGGCGCTTTTTGTGGATGGCGTCGAGCCCGAAGAAGGTGAAGAACAGGTTCGCCTCGATCCCCTCGGCGCGTGCCCCGTTGGCCATGATCAGCGCCGGGTAGATGCCCTCGAGCGAGCCCTTTGACACGATGATGGAGACCTTCTCGATGGCGTCGCCCATGGTGGCCTTCCTTTCAGATGGAGCCGCGGGTCAGATGCAGCCGCGGGGTTTCGGAATCCCGGCGATCTTGGCGGCGACTTTCGCCGGGCCCTTGGGGAACAACTGGTAGAGCTCTTTGACCGATACGCCCGAGGTCTTGCCGAGGACCCGCACCGTCGGGCCCGTTCCCTTCTCGGCGTACAGGGAGCGCATGAACTTGATGACGCGCCAGTGGTCCTCGGTGAGCTCGTCGATGCCCTCGGCCCGGGCGATCTCCGGGGCCATCTCCTCGGTCCACTCGTCGGGGTTCTCGAAAAAGCCCTCGTCGTTGACGGTCACGCTCCGCGTGGCATAGGTGGCGGTGGGCATGGTCAACACCTCCCTGGCAATCGGGTCATCGCGGCACCGGCTCCCGGTGCTTGCCGTGTTCGGGCATGGCCGAGCCGACCCCGGGGATGTCGCGCCCGGGCAGAAGGCTGTGCCAGTAGAACCACTGGAACATGAGCTTGCCCAAGTGGTTGAGCCGGGACTCCTTGAGCAGCGGCAGGCCGATACTGGTCGGGAAGTGTCCGGGGAGCGGCTCGGTCTCGTAGTTGAAGTCGATGAGCAGCGCCTTGTGGAACCCGGTCTCGATGAAGCAGTTGGCATGCCCGTCGTAGTCGGCGTCGAGAGGCTCACCGGCCAGGAACCGACGGATGTTCTCGACGATGACCTCGCCCTCGAAGTGCGTGACCGACCCGGCCTTGGAAGCGGGCCCGTTGGCGGCATCGCCGATGACGAAGACATTGGGCCGGGCCTTGGACTGCAGGGTGTGCTCGTCGGTGGGCACGAAGTTGAGCTCGTCACCCAGCCCCGGCGATCGTCCCACGTACGGCGCCCCGCTATGGAGGGGGATCACGACGGCGAGGTCGAAGCGAACGTCGCGACCGTCGTAGGACACGAGTCGTCCACCCGGGCTGTCGACCTGACCGGTGTTGAACTCGGTCACGAGCTCGACCCCCTTGTCGTCGAGCAGACCGGCCAGGGCGGCGGAGGCCACCGGCTTGGTGAAGGCGCCGTCGAGTGGTGTCACATAGGTCAGCTCGACCCGGTCACGGACGCCGGTCTCGCGCAGGTACCAGTCGGCCAGGAAGCAGAACTCCAAGGGGGCCACCGGGCACTTGATGGGCATGTCCACCACGTTGACCACCAGTCGGCCCCCGTCGAACCACTCCAGCGCCTCATGCAGGGCGACCGCCCCCTGGAGCGTGTAGAAGGTGAAGGTCTTCTCCATCCATCCCGGCCCGGTGAGCCCTTCGGTCTCCTCGGGGGCGAGGGTCGCGCCGGTGGCGACGACGAGGAGGTCGTAACCGAGGCTGGTGCCGTCGCCGAGCCAGACCCGCTCCGCTTCGAGGTCGACCCGGTCGATGTCGGCCTGGAGGTAGTCGATCCCGCCATGGAGCTGGCGGGCCCGCGGCCGGACGATCTCGTCGAGACGGGCCAAGCCGAAGGGCACGAACAACAGGCCCGGCTGGTAGACGTGGTCGTCGTCTTGGTCTACCACCACGATCTCGACGGTTTCGTCGAGGACGCGCCGCAGTCGGTTGGCCGTCAGGGTCCCACCGGTGCCGCCGCCGAGGATGACGATGCGCGTGGCCACGAACTCAATGTGGCCGACGCCGGGCCGACCGGGTAGGGCACTACGTCATGCCGTCTCCGATCACGTGCCGGCGCCACGGATGGGTGTCCGGCCAGGGGGTTCCCGAGTGACCGATGCCAGAGTCCCGAGGACGTTGGTCCCTACGGACGACGTCGGGCGCCGCTCAACCTGGGAGGAGAACACCGGCCCCCGAGGGCAGGGACATGGCAACGACGACCGGGCAACCAAATCGAGTCTCGGCGGCAGCGGCCCACGGCGAACCGTCGAGGCGCTGGTCCGTCCTGGCTGTCTTGTGCGTGACCCTGCTGCTCGTCAGCCTGGACAACACCATCCTCAACGTGGCCCTGCCGGAGATCGTCCGGGCCATGCGGGCCACGTCGAGCCAGCTCCAGTGGATCGTCGACGCCTACGCGGTGGTGTTCGCCGGCCTCCTGCTCGTGTTCGGGAGCACGGGGGACCGTCTCGGCCGGAAGTGGGTGTTCCTGGCCGGGCTGGTCGTGTTCGGCTCGGGATCGGCCCTGTCGGCTTTCTCGGGCTCCCCTCACCGCCTCATCGCGGCGCGCGCCTTGATGGGCATCGGTGCCGCCGCCATCATGCCGTCGACCCTGTCGATCCTCACGAACGTGTTCACCGCCCCGAGGGACCGCGCCCGGGCCATCGGCATCTGGTCGGGCACTACCGGCCTCGGCGTGGCCATCGGGCCCATCGTGGGCGGTTGGCTCCTGGCCCACTACTGGTGGGGCTCGGTGTTCCTGGTCAATGTCCCCATCGCTGCCGCCGGCCTGGTCGCCGCCGCGTGGCTTGTCCCGAACTCGAAGAACCCCCACAGCAAGCGTCCCGACCCACTCGGAGCGGTGTTGTCGATCGCCGGCTTGGCGTTGTTGTTGTGGGGGATCATCGAAGCGCCCGACCAGTCGTGGGTTGCACCGGAAGTGGTCGGCGCACTCATGGCCGGGGTGGCCATCCTGGGCGGATTCGTGGCCTGGGAGCATCGTTGTGACCATCCCATGCTCGAGCTGGCCTTCTTCCGGTCGCGGCGCTTCAGCGTGGCCATGGCGTCGATGGCCATGGTGATCTTCGCCTTGATGGGAGCGTTGTTCCTGCTGACCCAGTACCTCCAGTTCTCGCTCGGCTACACCGCCTTCCAGACGGGTGTGCGCGTCGGCCCGATCGCCCTGTTACTGCTCGTGTTCGCGCCACTCTCGCCGTTCGTGGTCAGAAGGGTCGGCACCAAGTCAGTCGTCTTCACCGGTATGGGCGTCATCGCCGTGGGTCTCGCGCTCTTGTCCCGGACGACGGTGGCCGGGTCGTACATCGACGCCATTCCCGCATTGGTCTGCCTCGGGATCGGCACCGGACTGGCCTTCGCGCCGTGCACGGAATCGGTCATGGGGTCACTGCCCCCGGAACAGGCCGGTGCGGGCTCGGGCACCAACAGCGCCGCCTTACAGATCGGCGGGGCGATGGGTGTCGCCGTCCTCGGCAGCCTGCTCAATACCCGGTATCAGGACCGCATGGGACCGGTGCTCGCCCATCGGGCCGTGCCGGTCCCGGTCGCGCATCTCATCACCGGCTCTCTGGGCGGCGCGCTGGCCGTGGCCCAGCAGGTCGGCGGCGCGCTCGGTGAAGCGCTGGCCGTGGTGGCCCGCCTCGCCTTCGTGAGCGGGATGGACCTCGCCCTCACGGTGGGCGCGGTGGTGGTCGCCACGTCCGCGGTCATCACCCTGGCCCTCCTGCCCAACCGGGCCGATCCTCGTCCCGATCCTTCGCCGGACCCCGGGACGGCGCCCGGTCCGCTCACGCTTCGAGCAGCTGCTGACCGACCCACCGCCCCGGCCGTGGCGGCCCGGGCGGGATGGCTGCGATGGCGCTGGCCGTGTGGGCCGTGAAGGTGGCCAATCGGTCGCTCGCAGCCAGGGTCCGAAAGATGGGGATGAAGGCGAATCGCGGGGCTCGTTGATAGGCCGCGAACAAGAGGCCGGCGTCGAGGGCGTGGTCTGCGGGTAGCCCGTCCATCCCGGTCGCCACCACGCCGTTGCTGTAGGCGTAACCCCGACGGAGCATCATCTGGCCCCAGTTCTCTTGCGGAGACGCCAGTCGGACGTGCGCATCGGCGGGGATGACGGGCCGGCCGGACGCATCGGTGGCGTGGAGGTCGAGCGCGTCGAACTCAGCCGATTTCCCGAGCGGGGCCCCCGAGGCCTTGTGCCGCCCGATGGTCTGCTCCTGGGCCCCGAGCGAGATGCCGTCCCAGCGCCCGAGGTCGATCCTGATCCGGCGGACGACCAGATAGGTCCCACCGGTCATCCAGGCCGGGCCCTCGGCCCCCACCCACACGAAGCTCGAGAGCTGGTCGTCGGTGGCGGGGTTGGTCGTCCCGTCCTTGAACCCGAGCAGGTTCCTCGGGGTGCCGGCGCTCGCCGGCGCCTCGTTGAACCCGCCCTGGGACCACCGCAGCGTTGCCACACCGGCGGCGGCCCGGACGAGCTGGCGCACGGCATGGAACGCCACCTGCGGGTCGTCGGCACAGGCATGGACGGTCAGGTCGCCGCCGCCCGTCGACGCCGCGAGCTGGTCGCCGGGGAAGGCCGGCAAGACGGTGAGCTGCATGGGCTGCTGGGCGGCCAGGCCGAAGCGATCGACGCCGTCGAGGGTGAACAGGGTCGGGCCGAACCCGAAATTGACCGTGAGGCGCGCCGCGCCGAGGTCGACGGCTTCACCGCTGTCGGGCTCGGTAGCGCTCGCGTCGGCGGTCATCGCCCCCGCCGTGTTCCCCGCGGTCAGCTTCGCCGCGATCGAGGTCCAGCTGGCCAGCAGGTGCGCCAGGTCGCGTCGGTGGTCGGTGGTGACGTCGAGCGCGGCGAAGGAAGTGTGGCTCTGGGTCGGCGTGGTGATGCCGCCTTGGCGTGCGCCGTAGAAGGGCTCGACGGCATCGAGGACCGGGCCTTCGAAGGTCGCGTTCCGGTGCGGGGCGCGGTCGAAGCCGATGAGCGCGCCGGCACCGGCGGTGAGGCCCCCCACGGCACCGAGGAAGGCGCGACGCGACAGGCGGTGACGGCGCGGCCGGGGACCGGGTTCGAGGTCGTCGGTCGGCACCACGGCGAAAATCGTACCCTTCCCACCTCAGGCGGAATCGGCGGTCCCCGCGGCCAGGCCCCCGATGTCAAGGCTGTGCGCCACAGACACGGCAGCCACTTCGCTCTCTGCCCATTGGGCGGCGAGATCCTCTTCGAAGTGCATCGGGGCCGTCTGGTGGGTGAGCTTGACCGACCATTTCTCCTCGACATTGCCGTACTTCCAGATGGCCAAGGCGCCGGCCCAAGTGAGGAGGAACATTCCCACGATCACGAATCCGGCGGTGTTGATGTTGAAGTTGGCCATCCAGTGCCAGAAGCTCCCGGTCAGATGCAACTCCGTCGGCAGCAGTCCGAGCACCTCGACCGTGCCGATGAAGAAGCAGATGAAGACCGACAACCCGGTGATGGCCAGGTTGTAATAGACCTTGCGCACCGGGTTGAAAAAGGCCCAGCCGTAGGCCACGTTCATGAAGAGGCCATCGGCGGTGTCCAGCAGGGTCATGCCGGCCGTGAACAGGATCGGGAGGCACATGATGGAATACCAGGGCAGTGCCTTCGAGGCGAGCAGGGCCGTCGTGGCCAGCAGGGCCACCTCGGTGGCGGTGTCGAAGCCCATGCCGAAGACCACACCCACTGGGTAGATCTGCCATTCCTTGGTGATCGTCTTCATCCATTTGCCGAAGACCCGGAACATCAGGCCACGGTTCTCGAGTTGGCGCTCGAGCTCCTCCTCGTCGAAGTCGCCCTGGCGCATCTTCCGGAAGACCGAGATGATGCCGGCCAGGATGACGATGTTGAGGAAGGCGATGAGATAGAGGAACGTGGCCGACACGATGGTGCCGAAGACGCCACCGAACTGCTCGAGGCCCGAGTTGCTGTGGGAGACGGCGGCGTACACCGACTTCTCGGCGATGACGATGCCGGCCCCGATGGCGACCACGATGGTCGAGTGCCCCAACGAGAAGAAGTAGCCCACGCTGATCGGCCGCTTGCCTTCGTTCATCAGCTTGCGGGTGGTGTTGTCGATGGCCGAGATGTGATCGGCGTCGAAGGCGTGACGCAGCCCGAGCGTGTAGGCCAGCACCGACACTCCGATGCCCAGCCCCTTGTAGTGGCCGGGGACGACGAAGACGATGAAGACGCCGAACCCGATGACGTGGAGCGCCACGATGGACCCGAACATGAGCTTGGTCTGGAGCCACTGGGTCGGGGTCATGTCCCCGTGGAATTCCTTGAGTTTCGCCAGGGGACCGGATCGGGTCTTCACGTCGCTGCTCGTGGCCATGGGGGAACCTCCTCGGCGTCTCGCGGCAGAGTTCTAGCCAAAATGCGATCTGGACGCAAGAGGAGCCGGCACGCAGTTAGCCGCGCCGACGCCCTATCATGGGCTTGTGACCAAGCTGTCGGCTCCCGTGGGGGACGAGGGTGCGACCTCCACGGTCGACGGCGTGCTGGCGCTGGTCCGCGAGCGCGGCGGGCGGGTCACGTCGGCGCGCCGGCTCCTCCTCGAGGCCCTCTTCGATGCTGCCGGTCATCGAACGGCCGAGGAATTGGCCGGCACGGTCCAGGCGCAGGCCCCCGACGTCCACATCTCGACGATCTATCGCAACCTCGACGACCTCGAGCAGCTCGGTGTCGTCGTCCACGCCCACCTAGGCCACGGGCCGGCCATGTACCACTTGGCGGCCAGCGCCCACGGGCACCTGGTCTGCCACGGATGCGGAGCCGTGATCGAAGCCCCGGACGACTTGTTCGGAGGCCTGTTGAGCGCCGCCCGGTCGCGCTTCGGATTCGTCATCGATCCCCGCCACTTCGCCGTGCTCGGTCGCTGTCGCCGCTGTCGGTAGCGGGGCGGTCTCGTCCGCGCCAGCCCCTCAGGCGAGCTCGCCCCCGTCGCCGTCGGCCGGCCAGACCATGACGGGACTGGCGGCGGACAGCGTCACCTCACTGCCTCGTTCGAAACGGAGGGCGCCGGCCACCCGCGCCACCAGGGAAAGCGCCGGGCGAGTCGATGTGGCGTCGACGGACAACCGGACAATGACGTCGTGGCCATGGAAGTCATACCCGTCGACACGTGCCGTCGGCCGGTCGCGACCGGCGGCGGCCTCGGTTCCGTCATGGCGTCGCGCCTCGACGATGAGCTCCTCGGGACGGACGAGGACGTGCACCCTCCGGGTCGTCGTCGGGGTGCTCGGATCGACGGGCAGTGGGCCGAGGATCGTGTCGACCGTCCGACTGCCCGGCTCCATGACGCCGTCGAGCAGATTGGCGGCGCCGAGGAAGCCGGCCAGCTCGGCGTCGACCGGCCGGCCATAGACCTCCCGTGGCGTCCCGTGTTGCACGATGCGCCCGTTGCGCAAGACGGCCAGCTGGTCGGCCAGCGACAGGGCCTCGTCTTGGTCGTGGGTCACGAGGATCGCCGTCGTCCCGGCTTCCGCCAGGGTGGATCGTACGTCGCTGCGGACGCTGGAGCGCAGTGCGGGATCGAGCGAGCCGAAGGGTTCGTCGAGCAGCACGATCCGGGGCTTGATGGCCAACGCCCGGGCCAGCGCGACGCGCTGCTGCTGCCCCCCTGACAATTGGTGCGGATAGCGTTTGCCGAAGCCGCTCAGGCCAACAGTTTCGAGCAGCTCTCCTACCCGCCGTCGCCGGCGGACGTGGCGGTGTTCGGTCCGGTCCTGCGCGGTCTTCTGGTGACCCCGGTGACCGGGGTCGAGCGCATTGCGGCCCGCTCGGCGCCGGCCGCTGGCGCGCAAGCCGAAGCCGACGTTTGCCTCGACCGTCAGATGAGGGAAGAGCGCCGCCTCTTGGGGGACGTAGCCGATCCCGCGTTGGTCGGGTGTCACGTAGCGGCCCGGTCCGTCGACGATGACCCCCCCGAGGACGACCGTGCCGGTATCGGCCCGCTCGAAGCCGGCGATGACCCGCAGCAAGGTCGTCTTGCCGCTTCCCGACGGCCCGAGCACGGCGGTGAACGATCCGGCGGGGACGTCGAGGTCGACGCCCGACAACACCGGGACGGGGCCGAAGGCCTTGTGGAGATCCTGGGTCACGAGGCCGTTGACGACGCCACTGCCACTTTGCACGTCGCCACTGTGCACGTCGCCACTGTTCATGTCGCTACCGCCGCCCGAGACGGGAGCCGGTCGAACCATCGTTCGAGGATGACGCTCGGGACCCCGGCGATCACGATCATGGCCAGGGCGAATGGGGCAGCCTGGGCGTAGGCGAGGTTCTGCTGATACGCCCAGAATTGTGTGGCCAATGTCTGGACCCCGGTGGGCACCAGGAGCAGGGTGGCCGTGAGCTCGGTCACCGCCGACAGGAAGACCAGGCAGAAGCCCGTCACCAAGCCGGGGACTACGAGCGGCAGCGTCACCCGCCACAGCACCCCCTTGCGCCGTAGTCCGAGGGAACGACCGACCTCTTCGAACGACACCGGTGCCTGGCTCACCGATGCGCGTACGCAGACCAGCGCCAGCGGGAAGAACACGATGGCGTAGGCCAAGACCAGGAGCGGGGCGCTCTGGTAGAAGTGGCCGCCGGCGTAGTGCTCGGTGAAATACGACAACGCCAGGGCGACGACGAGCCCCGGCACGGCGAGCACGATGTAGGTACTGCGCTCGAGGAGCCGAGTCCCGCGGTTGGCGTGGCGGATCGACAACAGCGCCACCGGCAGTGCCATGGCCGTTGCCAACGCGGCCGCCGAGCCGCTGTAGAGGGCGGTGTGCCCGGCGGCCGCCGCCAGGGACTCGCCGGTAAATGGGACGTGACCTCCGCGGAGGATCCAGTACACGCAGGCACCGATCGGCACGCCGACGCTCAAGACGACGAGACTCGACATGGCGGCCACCACGGGCACCGTGGCCCGGCCCAGGCGCGCCGGGGTGGCCATGCGCTGAGCGAGCGCTCCGGAACGGCTCGCCGACGCTCGGCCGCGGGCAGCGGTGTCACCGCCGAGCACGACGAAGCTCAAGACGACGAGCACGAGCGACAAGGCGCACGCGCTCGACACGTTGAACGAATTGAATTCCGTGAAGATCTCCGTCGTGAACGTCCGATAGCCGAGGATCTCGAACGCCCCGTACTCGGCGAGCAGGACCAACGACGCCAGGAGGCACCCGCCCAGGATGGCCCCGCGTGCCTGGCCGAGGGTGATTGTCCAGAAGGTCTTGAGCCGACCGACACCGAGGCTTCGGGCCACCTCTTCTTGGCCGGGGTCCGCGCCGCGAAGGCTGGCGGCGACCGGCAGGTAGACGAGGGGATAGACGGCCAGCGTCATCACCACCACGGCACCGTGGAACCCCTGCATCCAGGTCGTGAGTGACGACCAGCCGAAGGCGACGACGAAGTCGGGGATCGCCACGGGCAGCACGACCACGATGGCCCACAGTCGGCGACCCGGGAGGTCGGTGCGCTCGATGCACCACGCCGTGGCCACGCCGATGACGGCGCACAGGGCGGTGACCACGACCATCAAGCGGACGGTGTTCCACAGCAGCGTCGCCGTCAGCGGTCGCACGATGTCATGGACCAGCTCCGACCGGCCCACGCCGTGCGCTTCGATGAGCAAGAAGGCGAGCGGCATGAACAGGACGAGGGCGACGACCACGCTCGCCGCGAGCAGTCCCCACGGTCTCGCCGTGGGCCGCCGTCGTCCGGCGCGCGGCACCGAGCTCGGTGTCGGCGGCGGGGTCCCGCCATCGCCCGGACGCGATTCGACGGCGATCGACGAGGGCGTCACGAGGTCGCGCCGGGCTTCACGGTCATGTGGCCCGGGCCCCGGTCACAGCAGTCCCGACTGTTTCAACAGGGCGATCGCCGCGGCGCCGTCGCCGAGCTCGGCGATCGAGATGGCGGTCGGCGCCAGGTCGGCGAACGGGGTCTCGGGTTGGGCGGTGGTGACGCCCGAGGCGATGGGGTACTCGAAGCTCTCGGAGCGGGCGATGATCTCCTGGCCCTGGGCGCTCACCAAGAACGTCAGGAACTCCTGGGCCGCGGCCTGGTGGGCGGACGACTCGAGCACGCCGGCGCCCGACACATCGAGCACGTAGCCGGGATCGTGGGGGGCCAAGTAGGTGATCTTGGAGTGGACGTTGGCCACCCCGATCTCGCCGCTGAGGCGGTACCAGTAGTACTGGTTGACGATCCCGAAGGCCACGGTGCCGCGGTTGACCTCGTCGGCGATGGTCTCGTTGTCCGGGTAGACGTGGTTCTCGGCATTGGCCTTGACGCCCTGGAGCCAGCGCAGCGCCGCCGCCTGGCCGTAGGTGCGCAGGACCGAGGTGACGATGGGCTGGAAGTCCGTCTCGCCGGGCGCGACGGCCAGCTTCCCCATGTAGCGGGGATCGGCGAGCTCCAAGACCGACGTCGGCAGCGCACTCTCGGCGATCAGGCTCGGGTTGTAGATGAGCACGCTGACTCGGGCCGACACCCCCACCCACTTGCCCTCGGGGGAGTTGTACGGGCTCGGGGTCTTCGCCAACGTCGAGGGGTCGACCGGCGCGAGCAGTCCCTGGCCCTGGAGGTACTCGAGGGCCGGCGAGTTCTCGGTGTAGATCACGTCCGCCGGCGAGCGCGCCCCTTCGGCCACGATCTGGTCGGCCAAGGTGTCCTCGTCGTCGTTGCGGACGTTCACCGTGATGCCAGTCTGCTTCTCGAAGGCGGCCACCAGGGCATCGGTCGTCTGTTCGTGCTGGCCGTTGTAGAGCGTGATCGCGTTGGCCGCGGCCCCCGACCCACCGCATCCGGTGAGCCCGACGCCGGCACAGACGACGCTGACGAGGCTCAACCCGACGACGACCGCCCGGGCGCCGCCTGCCGGTCGGAGACCGTCGTTTGCTCGCACCCGGCGCCCGATCACCCGGTCGCTCCCGGGCAGACGGCGTCGAGGGCCGAGCCGGCGCGGGTCTCCTCGGCCACGGCCCCGGTGGAACCGTCGGTGGCGTACACGGCGCGATACGCGGCGTCGAGCCCGGAGATCGCCTTTCCGAGCCCCCGGTCGGAGCTGTGCACGGTGCCCAAGGGGAGGATCTGCGCCTCGGCGTTTCCGACCGGGTCGGCCCCGGGGTCGGGGCCGTCGCTCAAGATGGCCGACACGTGCTGGCAGGTCGCCTGCACGGAGGGGTTGGCCGCGGCAGTCCTGGACCGACCGCATGCGCCGATCGCCAAGCCGAAGACCCCGATGGCGGCGAGCCCGGTCACGAGTCCGCCGTCAGTCCAGCGGATGACCCTGTGCGCCGGCGAACGGGCAGGTGGGGGGGATCGCCCGATCGGAACACGGAATCTAAGGTAAGGCTTACCTAACTTCTTTGCAAGGGAGCCTTGTGGTGATCGCACAACGACGATCCGACGTCCACCGAGGTCATCTCGGGCACCAGCCTCTTGACCTTCGTAAGATACCGATATATCGTTAATAGTCGAAGACTAATGTTGACTATCGAATCGGAGGTACGCATGCGCGATCATGGATTTGGGCGACCGTCGAGGCGCGCCGTGAGGTCGGCCCTTGCTGAGGGCGCGGACCCACCAGGAGCGGGATTCCGCCAACCCGGTGACCGGCGTGCCCGGCGCCATCGGGGAGGTCACGCCCACGGCGAGGGACGTGGCGGGGGTTGGCGCGGTGGAAGGTCTGGCGCCGGCCGCGGCCGGCGCGGGGACGTGCGCGCCGCCGTACTGGCCCTGTTGGCCGAGCGCCCCATGCACGGGTACGAGATGCTCCAAGAGTTGGCTCGTCGCACCGACGATCTCTGGCGACCGAGCCCGGGGTCGTTGTATCCGGCCCTGCAGCTCCTCGAGGACCAGGGGCTGGTGCGCTCGGTGAGTGCGGACGGGCGCCGGCGTTTCGAGCTCACCGATGACGGAAGGGCCGAGCTGGCCGGTCGCCCGGCCGGACCGCCGCCGTGGGAGACGATGGTCCACGCCGCCGACCCGGGCGCCATGGCGCTGCACGGCGCGCTCCGAGGCGTGCAGATGGCCGTCACGCAGGTCGCCGAGGTCGGCACCGCTGAGCAGAAGGCCGAGGTCGAACGCCTGCTGTCGGACCTTCGCCGGCAGGTCTACCTGTTGCTGGCCGAGCCGACGGCTACCTGATCCGGTTCGTCGGCGGGTTCGTCGGGCTCGCCGGGTTCGGCCGACCGAGCTGATCCCCTTCGTCGGGCCGTCGGCCGATCACGGCCATCACGCCGACGGGCAGTGCCTCGCCGCCGAAGGTCGCTTCGACGGCGGCCTCCACACCGTGCTCGGCCAAGAGGGCCGGGACCCGGGCGGTGTCGATCAACACGTTGTCGTGACGCTCGTCGTCGCGTCGCCAACTGCCGTCGTCGTTCTTCATGAAGGTCGTCATCTGGCGCACGAAGCGGTCAGGGGTGGACGCCGAGAACTCGGACACGAGCAGCCACCCGTCCGACCGCCAGACCATCGGCGGAGTCGTCTGGCGGAACCGGCCATACGCCAGGTCGCACAGGTCGATCGCCATGATCCCGCCGGGTCGCAGTGCCCTGGCGACGGCCACCAGGGCGCGTTGGAGCGACGCCTCGTCGTCGAGGTAGCTCAGGACGTGGCCCACCGACACGATCCCGTCTGCCGGCGGGATGGGATCGTCGGGAAGACGCAGCGCAACGATGCCCTCTGCTCCCGTGGCGTGGTCCCGGGCCAGGTCGAGCATCGCCGGCGAGGCGTCGGTGGCCAGCACCCGGAGTCCGGCGTCGACCAGGTGGCGCGTGAGCAGGCCGCTCCCACAGCCGAGCTCGACGACCAGGCCGCGGCGGGCCTGGACCGGGGCCAAGAGCTCGATGATCCCCGGCGCGCAGGCGTCGGCGTGCGACCCGAACCCGCGGTGGTGGATCAGGGCGAGGTCGTCGCGATAGTAGGGCGGGCGCGTGGCGGCGCTCGACATGTTCCCAGTATGTCGTCGCTCTGCCGCCGCCACCGCCACCGGGTTCGCCACGCGTGACGTGGTCGTGACCGATCTGGTCGGGACGTTGGCCTGGATGGGCGGTCGCCTCCTCGCCGGCGTCCGACTCTCCGACGGTGACGCGCCGGGCCCGACGGCACTCATGTCGGCGACGCCGGACGGCACGCTCCCGATCGGATAAGCGTCGACGAGCGCGGGGTGATCGTCCAGATATCGGGACTGTTCGCCCCCGCCATCCGCCGCCGCCGGTCGGCCGCGTGCCAGCATCGCGTCGTGCGTCGTGGTGCGCCGCAGTCCCAGGATGTGGGTGGTCCGGTGCCAGTCCTCGAGGGCATGGTCCCGCCTCGCCCCGATGGCTAAGGTGCCGTTCCGTTCCGTTCTGTTCCGTTCGGGCAGTGCGTCCGTGGTCGCTCGACGTCGGTTACCGACACAGGCTTCATGACACGTTCCCGATGCTTCGGATAAGGAGAGCCAAATGAGCGACACCGCGCAAGGTCCGGGGTGGTGGCAGGCATCCGATGGGAAGTGGTACCCACCGCAGGAACAGGCCGGTCAGCCCATGCCCCCTCCGGCACCGGCGTACGGGCCCCCTCCGGCACCGGGCTACGGGCCCCCTCCGGCACCGGGGTACGCCCCCCCGGGTGCGGCGCCCCCGTACACCTCGGGGCCTGGGGCACAACAGTACGGGTACGCGCCGGTGCCGGTCGACAGCCAGGGCCGCCCCTTGGCCGACTGGTGGCAACGCCTCGTCGCCATCATCATCGACGGGCTGATCTTTGGCGTACTGGACGTCATCTTGAGCGCCATCGTCATCGGTGGCTCGGGGGGATTCAGTGACACGTTTTCGGTTACTGGAGATCTCGTGAAGTTGTGGCTCGTTAGCGCCGTGGTCAATATCGCCTCCATCGCTTACTTCGCCTTCCTCGAAGGCAGCGCCAAGGGCCAGTCGGTGGGAATGATGGCGCTCGGCATCGCCGTGCGTGACGAGGCCGCTGGTGGGGCCATCACCCCGCAGCGCGCAGGGATCCGGATGATCATCTTGTATCCGGCCATGGTCCTGCGGCTCATACCCGTAGTCGGAGTATTCCTCTCTTTGCCGGCAGGGATCTGGACCCTTGTGTGCGGCTTGTCGCCGCTCTGGAATGCCGGTCGCAAGGGATATCACGACATCTCCCAGAAGACGACGGTCATCAAGGTCCGTTAGGTCGCTCGCGGTGTTGGCCGACGTCGTCGGTCGGGCCGGCTCCGAGCCTTCGGCGCGGCCCACAGGTGGGAGGTCGGGACATGCGGGTGGCGGTCCTCGGAGCGGGTTCGTGGGGTACGACGATGGCCTCGCTTGTCGCCCCGCGCCATCCCACCGTCCTCTGGGCGCGTGACGCCGGGGTGGCCCGGGTCGTCAACGAAACCCACGCCAATCCGGCGTACCTGCCGGGTTTCGACCTTCCGTCCGAGCTCATCGCCACCGCCGACCTGGCCGAGGCGGTGGCCAGCGCCGACCTACTGGTCGTCGGCGTGCCCACCTCGGGGTTCCGGGCCGTGCTCAACGACGCCCAGCCCCATGTCCGACCCTGGATCCCGGTTGTCAGCCTGTCCAAGGGCCTCGAGCGCGGCTCGTACTTGCGCATGACCGAGGTCATCAAGGAGGTGCTCCCCGGGCACCCGGCGGCCGCCCTCACCGGTCCCAACATCGCCCGGGAGATCATGGCCGGCAAGGCCGCCGCCGCGGTGGTGGCCACCGAGGATCTTGCCGTGGCCGCGGCCATCCAGAAGGTCGTGACCCGAGGTGTGTTCCGCGTCTACGTGAACGACGACATCATCGGCTGCGAGATCGGTGGTGCGTTGAAGAACGTCGTGGCCATCGCCGCCGGGATCGGCCAGGGCCTCGACGTCGGCGACAACACCCGAGCCGCCGTGATGTCGAGAGGACTGGCCGAGCTCGCCCGTCTCGGGGTCGCCCTGGGCGCGCAGCCCATGACCTTCGCCGGCCTCGCCGGCATGGGCGATCTCATCGCCACCTGCATGAGTCCCCACAGTCGCAATCGGGCCGTGGGCGAGGCGCTCGGACGGGGGCAGAAGCTCGAAGCGATCCTGGCCGGCATGCACATGGTGGCCGAGGGCGTCAACACCGCCATGCTCGTCCTCGAGCTCGCCGAGCGCCACGGCCTGGAGATGCCCATCTGCAAGATGATCGACCGGGTGGTACGCGGCGAGCTCGCGCCGGCCGATGCGTACTGGGGGTTGACCCCGGCCGGACACGAGGCCGAACCAGGCTGACCTCGGGGCCGCGGCGGCGCAACGGTGGGGCCCGAGCGGGTACCGTCGAAGGCGTCCGTGGCCGCCGTTCGCGAAGGAGCCGCTCCCGTTGAGCTCGACCGAGATGCCGTCGTCGGAGATTCCCGGTGAGGTGCTGTTCGCCGTCCCCGAGTATGCAAGTGGACCCGAGGCGGTCGTCATCGTCGACTTCCAGGGGATCGTGCTCGGCATGAACGAACCGGCCGAACTGCTCTTCGGCATGGACAGCACGGACATCGCCGGGGAGTTCGTCGAGATGCTGGTGCCGGCCGGCAAGCGGTGGGGGCACCAGGCCTACCGGCGCGGGTATCTCGTCGAGCCCCGAGACCGGGAGATGGATCCGGGGCTGTACCCCGAGGCCGAGACGGCGGAGGGTGAGATCGTCCCGATCGTCGGCCGGCTCCAGCCCGTGCATGTCGACGGGCGCTTGTATGTGGCCGCCCACCTGACCCGCGACGAGGCCCCTCGACCCGAATCGCCCTGAGGCGTTCGCCACCTCCGCCGGCCCACCCGCCGTTTGCTCTCGGCCGGTCCGCGCCCTGAGGCGTTGGACGGCGCAGGGACCTACGATGGGAGTGCGAGCGAAGGAGGTGGTCGGCCATGGACGAATCCTTCGAACAGGCCAGAATCCGCCGGCGGGGCCTGCGTGATGCCATCGGCCGGGTCGAGGGCGCACTGACGAGTCCGGCCACCGAGCGCGAGGAGGCCTGGACCGAGTTCTTGCGGGTGCAGGTGGTGGCCCTCTCCGACGCCCTCAATCGCCACATTGAGTTCTCCGAAGGCCCCGACGGGCTACTCACGAAGATCGTCGCCGACGCGCCACGTCTCATGAACAAGGTGCGCAAGGCCAAGGGAGAGCACGACCACCTCCGTTCCGAGACCACGGAGCTGCTCGACGCACTGGCCGGGGGCGAGGGCGTCGACAAGGCCCGCCAGCGCGTGCTGGCACTCATGGGCGGACTGGTCCGCCACCGCCATCTCGGTTCCGACCTCGTCTACGAGGCGTACATGGTCGACATCGAGGCGTCGGACTGACGCGACGACCGCTGCTACCGTCACGCCCGTACCCGGTGCGGCGCGTGATCTCGTAGGACGAGGAGGGTGGCGATGGGCCGGCTCGACGCGGTCGACCTGACGCGCACGCTGGCGCGACCGGAGGCCGACGCCCGCCTCCAGCGGGCCCAGCTCCGCCTCTTGCACCTTCGCCTCGTGTGCGCCGGGCTGCTCGGCGACGGGACCCTGGGCCCGCCGCTGTGCGTCGTCTTCGAGGGGTGGGACGCGGCGGGCAAGGGCGGGGCCATCAAGCGCCTCGTTGCCCACCTCGACCCGCGCCATGTCCGCGTCGGCCAGTACGGCTCGCCCAGCGACGAGGACAAGCGCCACCACTTCTTCTGGCGGTTCTTCCCCAACCTCCCCGGGGCCGGGGAGATGTCGATCTTCGACCGCTCGTGGTACGGGCGGGTGCTCGTCGAACGCGTGGAGGGGTTCATCGGGCCCCGGGAATGGAAGCGGGCCTACACCGAGATTCGACTCTTCGAGTCGGCCCTGTCGAAGAGGGCGCGGTCATCGTCAAGCTCTGGCTCCACATCTCCCCCGAGGAGCAGATGCGGCGCTTCGAGGCCCGCCAGCGTGACCCCCTCAAGAAATGGAAGGTCTCCGAGGAGGACTGGCGCAATCGCGGCCAGCGGCCACTCTACGAGATGGCGGTGGAGGACATGCTCGAGCACGCCGACCACAAGCGGGCCCGGTGGCACCTCATCGAGGCCGAGCACAAGCCCTATGCGCGCGTGGCCGTGGCCGTGGCCGAGACCGTCGTGACGTCCCTCGAGGCGGCCATGCGCCACGCCCACATCGAAGTGCCGCCGAGCCGAGGTCTGGCCTACGACGGACCGGCCCGACGGACCGGCCCTACAGGTATTCGCGCCGGCGCAACCACACGATGGACGCGTACCCCCAGATCGGCGGCAGGTAGGCGGTGAACAGACGCTGGACGAACACGGCGGCCACGGCCACGTCGTCGGCGATGCCGAAGCCGATCAGCCCGGCGATCATCCCCGCCTCGACGACGCCCATGCCGCCGGGCACGGGCGACACCCCGCCGAGCATCGACGCGATGGTGATCGTGAAGAAGATGGCAGCCAAAGACAGATGGGTCCCGAAGGCGTGGAGCGACGCGCCCAGTGCCACTGCGGTGAGCACCTGCGCGGCGGCGTTGCCGCCGACCATGAAGACGAGCTTTCGGGGCTGGCGCGCCAGTTTGCGCACTGGCTCGAAGGCCTGGTCGAGCAGCGGGCGGATCTTGTTGGCGACGATGCGCCGCAGCCGGCCGGCCGCATCGCGCCCGTACACCGAGACGTCGAGAGGGCGCCCCCCGTCCCCGTCGTCGGGGACGGCGCGATAGCGGGCCACACCCCAGACCTGTTGGGGCGTGGCCGTCACCGTCGTGGCCCCGACGCCGAGGTCGACCAGGGCGTCGGCCACCGAGGCCACCGAGGCCAGGCCCAGCGGTGAGCCGAAGGCGAGGTGGACGCCGTTGGCCATCGCCATGCCGATGGCCACGCTGGCCAGCACGTTGAGCGGCAAGCCGGCCCCCACCACCAGCGCCGATGCGAGCGCCAGCCACACCAGGGCCAAGGTGAGACGTCGCAGCGCCCGGCTCAGGTAGGGGAGTGCCGTCAAAGTGACGCCGATAGTGACGGCGATGCGTACGTTCGGGAATCCCGGGTCGATCGGGCCGAGGTCCGGTGTCGGTGGCCGCCCGCCGGTGTGTCCCAGCGTCACGCCGGCGGCCACGCAGGCCAGCCAGGTGGCGAGCGCGCTCAGCGCGACGTCGCGCAGTAGCGGAACGTTGCGGGTCACCGCGCCCGAGACGACGGCTATCGCGATGACGCCGAGCGATCCGAGTATCCAGGTCAGGGTGATCAACCACAGGATGCCGTTCGGTGGCGAATTGAGGAGGTGGGCGATGCGCACCTCGATCCGCGGGTTGAAGCGGATGATCACGACGCACGCGAGGAACAGCACCAGGGAACCGGCCAGGCGCACCGCGTCCGACGCCCGCCGCCGCGTCTTGCCGTCGCCCGACGAGGCCAACACGATTGCCTTCCACCGCCGCGCCCCGGCCCCGGCCAACCGGGTGACCGTGGCCTCGGTATCGTCGGGTGCCGGGTCGGTCACAGGCGCCACGCTACGGCCATCGGTCGACGTCTCGGACCATCGGGCCGTGGTCAGCAGCCCCGGATTGCGCCGAGCAGGCCGGTCACGTGCCGTCTCCGTCGCCGACCGAGAGCCCGGTTCCCACCGGCGAAGCGCCGCCGGGCCCGTAGTGGGCCAGGAACAGCTCCTCGAGCGAGGGCTCGCGGCTGAGCAGCTCGTGCACGCCCGTACCGGCCAGGGCGTCGACGAGCGCGTCGATCGGGCCGTGCACCTCGAGCCGGACGTGTCGGCCGTCGACCACCGCTCGTGTCACGCCGGCCACGCCGGCCAGGTCGGGGGGCACGCCGTTGAACGTCACCTCGACCGTGAGCGCCGACAGGTGGCGCATCTGCTCCAGCGTCCCCATCTCGACCAGTCGTCCTTCACGCAAGATGCCCACCCGGTCGCACAAGGCCTCGACCTCGCTCAGGATGTGTGACGACAAGAAGACGGTCTGCCCGGCGTCGCGCGCCTCGTGCACGCTATGACGGAATGCCTGTTCCATCAGCGGGTCGAGACCGTTGGTGGGCTCGTCGAGCAGAAGCAGGTCGGGACGGGTCATGAGCGCGGCGACGAGGAGGATCTTCTGCTTGTTGCCCTTGGAGTACGCCCGCACCTTCTTGGCGGTGTCGAGGTCGAACCGGTCGATCAGAATGTCGCGATAGGCCCTGTCGACCTTGCCCTGGACCCGACCGAGGAGGTGGAGCGTCTCGGCCCCGGTGAGCGACGGCCACAGGTTGGCCTCACCCGGCACGTAGGCGAGCCGCCGGTGGGCCTCGACGGCCTGGCGTTGGCAGTCGAGGCCGAAGATCTCGGCCCGGCCCGCCGTCGGCTGGGCCAGTCCCAGGAGCAGGCGGATGGTGGTGGTCTTGCCCGCGCCGTTGGGTCCGAGGTAGCCAACCACCTCGCCCTGGGTGATCTCGAGGTCCAAGTCGGCCAGGGCGACCACGTCGCGGTAGTGCTTGGACAGTCCCTCGGTCCGGATGACCGTTGCACTCATGGGGTTCGTCCTCCTGTTGCCTCCGCGACGATGGAAAGTCGCCGGGAGTTCTTTGTAGGGGCGAAGGCCTCGTTCGCCGGTGACCGACACTCTGGCCCGGACGGCGTGTGCGGCCCGGCCCGGCGAAGACGCGTCGGGCACGGCCATGGTCGACCGCGTCAGTCGGAGACGGCGGGGACGGCGACCTTGGTCTTCGCAGGCTCGGTCGACTGCTGCCGGTCGGCGGGTCGCCGCCGGTGCTCGACGAAGTCCGACGGTCGCGGGCGCAAGGTGGCGGCCCAATAGGCGAAGGTGGGCCGAGGCCAGTTGTTGGTGATGCGCCCGGACGCCGTCTTGTACCAGCTGGTACAGGTGCCCGCCCACGCGGTGGCCTGCGCGCTGCGGTCGGTGGCGCGCCGGAAGGCGGCCAAAGCCTCGGGCCGCACCTCGACCGCCGTCACCCGCCGGCGGGCCAAGGTGGTGAGGCACTGCAGGACGTAGTCGACTTGGCGCTCGACCATGAAGAGGATCGAGTTGTGCCCCAGGTTGGTGTTCGGCCCGTAGAGCAAGAAGAGGTTGGGGAATCCGGGGACGGCCACGCCGAGGTGCGCCTCGGCCCCCTGCGCCCAGGCGTCGGCCAGAAGGCGCCCGCCCGTCCCCGTGACCTCGATCGGGGCCAGAAAGCGCGTCGACTCGAAACCGGTGGCGAACACGATGGCGTCGACCTTGTCGACGCGGCCATCGGCCGTGACCACCGCGTCGCCCGTGATACCGACGATCGGGCTCGTCTCGGCCCGCACGTTGGGCCGGCGTAGGCAGGCCAGGTAGTCGTTGGAGATCAAGATGCGCTTGCACCCGATCTGGTAGTCGGGCACCACGGCCGACTCGGCCAGTTCTTCGCTGACGACGTCGGCGCGCACCGCGGCGGCGAACCGGCGCGAAGCCCAACGGGCGATGGCGCCGTCGCGTTTGAAGAGGACCCAACGCGATTCGAGGCGCCAGTAGATGCACCAGCGATAGAGGCGTTCGATGGCAGGGGCGTAGGTGAAGAGCGCGCGTTCGAAGGGACGAAACGGCCGGTCGGGCTTGGGGATGATGTAGTTGGCGCTGCGTTGGTAGACGGTGAGCGAGCGGGCCCGCTCGGCCAGCCAGGGCACGAACTGGATGGCGCTGGCCCCGTTCCCGACGACGGCGACCGCCTTGCCGTCGAAGCGATAGGAATGGTCCCAGCGCGCCGAGTGGAAGGCGGTGCCCTCGAACGCGTCGATGCCGTCGATCGACGGCAGGTGAGGCCGGTTGAGTTGCCCGCAGCCGGCGACGACGACATCGGCCTGCACCGCCTCCCCTCCGGTCGTGGTCAGGGCCCAACGACCGCTGTCGTCGTCGTAGGCGGCGGTGGCGATCTCGGCGGAGAAGCGGATGTGGGACCGGATCCCGTAGGTGTCGGCGCACCGTTCGGCATAGGCGAGGATCTCTGCCTGTTCGGCAAACTTGCGGGTCCAGTCTCGCTTTCGGGCGAAGGAGAACGAGTACAGGTGCGAGGGGACGTCGCAGGCCGCTCCCGGATAGGTGTTGTCGCGCCAGGTGCCACCGAGCCCTTCGGCCTTCTCGTAGATGACGTAGTCCCGGTGCCCGGCCCGTTCGAGCTGCATGGCCATGCACAACCCCGACAGGCCGGCGCCGATGATGGCGATGCTCGGCACTCGCCCACCCGGGGCGACGAGTGCGCCGCGCAGGCGCCGCCGGGCTGCTTGGAGCGGCATCAGCGGCGGCGTGGGTCCCGACGGTCCGATGTCGATTCCGGAGTCCCCATGGACGCCGATCATGCCACGACGCACCGTCGGGACGCGCCGGGGCGGCGTCAGGTGCCACCGCCCGGACCGACGAAGCCACACCCGGTCGGTCCACCCGGTACGGTCGGTGTCGTGATCGACAGTGCCCGAACCATCGAGAACCTTGTCTTCCGCTATGCCGAGCTCATCGACGCGGGCGACTTCGACGGGGTGGGCGACCTGCTGGCCGATGCCGTGGTGGGAGCGCTCGGCGACGACGGCGGTCTGCGTGGGCGCGACGAGCTGGCCTCGCTCTTCCATGCCACGACCATGCGCCACGCCGACGGCACGCCGCTGACCAAGCACGTCACCACGAATCTGATCGTCGAGGTCGACGCCGCCGACACCGTGGCCTCGGCGCGCTCGTATTTCACCGTCTTCCAGGCTGTGCCCGGTCATCTTCCACTGCAGCCCATCGTGGCCGGGCGGTACCACGATCGGTTCGAGCGGCGCGACGGTCGATGGCGGTTCACCGAGCGCCGATTCGCCGTCGACCTGATCGGTGACGTGAGCCGACACCTCGCCGACGACACCCTGCGCTCCCGTTAGGCTGCGTTCGGTGAGCACGAGGCCGCCGAGCCCGGGGATCCGGGCGTTCCTCCACTTTCACCAATGGCTCTATGTGTCGACCGGTGGGCGACTCGGCTATCGATTGGCCGCGGGCATGCCGTCACTGTTGCTCACCACGACCGGGCGCAAGTCGGGGCGTCGCCGGACCGTGACGCTGGTGTTCGCCGAGGACCGGCGCGGCGAGCATCCGCCGGGCTACGTCGTGGTGGCGTCGAACCACGGGCAAGACGACCCGCCGGCGTGGTTGTTGAACCTCGAGGCCGACCCGTCGGCCGAGGTCCAGATCAGGCGGAAGGTGCGGATGTGCACGGCGACGATCCTGCGCCCGGGCGACGACGACTACGCACGACTGTGGGAGCTCGCAAACGTTCGCTACGGCGGGCGCCATCGCAACCGCTACGAGCGCTACCAGGCCGAGACGACTCGCCCCATCTCGGTCGTCCGCCTGGTCGCCGTCTGATCGGTCCGTCCCCTCGCCCCGTACGTGCCGAGTGGGGGGTGTGACTGACGACGCGGGCGTATCGGGGACCTGAGCTCGGCTTCCCACGTCTCGCCGCCCGGCGCGCGGGCTCACGACCGACAGGGGTCGAACCACGGGTGTTCGCCGTCGAGGTCGTAGAGGACGACGGCCATGGCGTCCTGGTCGGCCTTGGAGGCGACGTCGGGGGCCACTCCGACCAGATCCGGACGACCGGCGGCGGTGGCCGCCATGTTCCACGTCGCCTGGCTGAACTGGAACGCCCCCATGTACATCCCGTTGGGGGATACCGCTTCGTAATCGCCGCCCGACTCCGCTTGGACGACACACTCGAGGAACGGGTTCAGGACCGGGTCCGAGTCCGACCGTGACGCCGCCGCCCGGTCGGCAGAGTCCACCTCGACGGCCAGGGCCAGCTGGCCGGTCACCTGCGTCTGCAGCGAGTCCA
>Ga0181536_10000236_pt1 | contig 64728 bp, 57 predicted proteins | sample PEATcosm2014_Bin_41_FD_121105 | JGI IMG/M metagenome (GOLD analysis project Ga0181536, IMG submission 121105) | Peatland microbial communities from MTU Mesocosm Facility, Houghton, MI, USA - PEATcosm2014_Bin17_60_metaG | ecosystem: Environmental > Terrestrial > Soil > Wetlands > Peat | place...
ACTCTGATCGCGGTTTATGGCTTGTTCATGACGCCGCTTGGCTGGGGTTGGGCACTGTTCGTTTGGGGCTATGCTCTGGCGTGGTTCCTCGTGAATGATCGCGTGAAACTGCTCGCGTATCGAGTTCTTGACGCCCCCGGCGCCACGTCAGCAACTCAGGCAAAGATCGGGACGAAGCCTGAGGCCAAGGCCGAGTCTGAGCCCGAAACGAAAGCAGCCCGTGAGCCTGAAGCCAAAACCGAACCCAAGGCTGAGTCCAAACCCGGAACGAAAGTAGCCCCTGAGCCTGAAGCCAAAACCGAACCCAAGGCCGAGTCTGAGCCCGAAACGAAAGCAGCCCCTGAGCCTGAAGCCAAAACCGAACCCAAGACCGAGTCCAGGCCCGAAGCGAAAGCGGAGCCCGAGCCTGAAGCCAAAACCGAACCCATACCCGATGCCAACGTCAGGCCTCAGCCTGAGGCCAAAGCCGAGCCTGAGCCCGAAGCCAAAGCCTGGCCCACGGCTGATGCCGACGCCGCAGCCAGGTCAGACGCCAATGCCAGGCTGCAGCCGGAAGCCGACGTCGCGGCTCTGCTCAGCACGACGTTCGGTGACGTCCTCGTGACTGGCCTCCTCAAAGACCCGGAAGATGCCGGGCGACTCATCGCCCAGGGTATCATCCAGACGAAGGCGCGCATCGCCGCCGCGAGAACGCATGAAACCCCGGCCGGATCCGAGCCTGAAGCCAAAGCCAAGACGCCGCCCGCTCCGGCGCCAAAAACGGCCGAGTGATCCGGTGATCCGAATGATCGGGAAGGCCGCCGCGAAGCTGAATTAACGCACGCCGCGCGGCTAGCACCACCGAAAGGACGATGATGAAAATCCATTCGAGGGACTTTCGCGTACGGGAAGGAGACAGCGTCGACCTCCACAAGTGGCCGACCAAGGTCGATCCCGTTTACAAGTCGAAGAAGCAATACAAAAAACTGCTGGAGGAGCACGTTGAGCAATTGAGTTCGCGGCAGCAGCTTCTCTACTCGTCCAACCGCCACGCGGTTCTGCTGATCTTTCAGGCGATGGATGCCGCCGGAAAAGATGGCGCCATCAGGCATGTGATGTCGGGGGTCAACCCGCAAGGTTGCCAGGTCTTCAGTTTCAAGCATCCCAGCGCCGCCGAATTGCTACACGATTTTCTCTGGCGCACCACACGTGATCTTCCGGAACGCGGACGGATCGGCATCTTCAATCGATCCTATTACGAGGAGGTGCTGATCGTGCGCGTGCATCCGGAGATTCTCCACAGCGAAGGACTTCCGGACGCATTGCTCGACGAAACGGCGGTCTGGCACGGCCGGTATCGTTCGATCGTGGACCTTGAGAGACACCTTCACGCCAATGGAACCCGCATCGTCAAGTTCTACCTACACCTGTCAAAGGACGAGCAGCGAAAGCGGTTCCTCGAACGTATCGACGAGCCCGAAAAGAACTGGAAGTTCAGCCTCGCGGACATAGAGGAGCGAAAATTCTGGCATCACTACATGACCGCGTTTGAGGAATGCCTCAGCGCGACAAGCACGAGCGATGTGCCCTGGTACGTCGTTCCCGCGGATGACAAGGAGAACGCCCGGCTGATCGTATCCCAGATCGTCCTCGATACGCTCGAAGGACTCAACATGAGCTATCCGGAAACGACCCCAGAGCGCCACAAGGAATTGCTGGCGATCCGCGAGCAACTCGAGAAGTAAGCAATCCGCGCCGAATTCGCCCGACCGGCGATCTCACTGGCTGGTTTGTCGGCCACCCGGCAGTGCCGCGGGGCCAGCGTTCCACAGCGCGATAACCGCCACCTCTGGATGGTCGGGGTTATAGCCCAGTACGCTGAGCGATGCCGGGCCGAGCGAGAAATGCCGCGCTTCGATTATCGGCAGTCCGATCCACCGCGCGGCGAGCACGCAGCTGAATTGTCCGTGCGAGAAGACCGCGATATTGCCGCGCATCGCACCGAGTCGCGCGATGATCCGGTCCGCGCGGCCGGCAACTTGCGCCGGCATTTCGCCCTCGGGACAGCCGTCTCGAAATACCATCCAGCTGGGCCGCCGCTTGCAAATATCCACAGACCGCTGGCCTTCGTAGTCGCCGTAATCCCACTCCGCCAGGTCCGATTCAATCTCCGCGGCGGTCCCAAGCCCAGCCAACTCGCAGGTGCGTCGGGCTCGTTGCCTCGGGCTGGTCAGCACATGGGCAAATGGGATGTCGCGGAGGCACGGTGCGAGCGCGCGCGCCTCGTCCTCGCCGTGACCGGTCAATGGGATATCAGAACGACCAGTGTGCTGGCCGGACAGCGACCACTCGGTTTCGCCGTGTCGAATAAGGTACAGCCGAAGGTCGGCACTCATTTCCGTTCCATCGCGGCGCTGTATTCGCCACGAACAGCCGCTCGGTTGCAGTTGGCTCGATGTGCCAGCGCTTGTTGCGCCGCCGCGACGTTGGCGTCCTGGCCGTGCCAGATATCCAAAGCCGGATGCTGGATCGCACGAGCAAACGAGAACGTGAGCGCCCAGGGCAGCCGAAACTCCGGCGATCTGGCCAACAGATTCATGGCATTCAAACGGGCAGACGCCAACTCACCCGACTGGCCGCCCGACAGGAACGCGATCCCCGGAACGGCAGCCGGCACGACGTGCCGAAGACATCGCACCGTGACCTCCGCTACTTCGTCCACCGAATTTTGATTCGGACAGGTCAATCCCGGCAGCACCATGTTGGGCTTCAGGATCATCCCCTCCAGCATCACGCCTTGCGTGTAGATCTGGGCGAATACATTGTGCAGTGCGCCCGCGGTTACCGCGCGGCACTGCTCCAGAGAATGTTCGCCGCCCATGACGACTTCCGGTTCGACGATGGGAACAAGACCGGCTTCCTGGCACAATGCGGCGTAGCGAGCCAAAGCATGCGCATTGGCCTCGATGCAGCCCCGGCTGGGCAGCCCAGTACCCAGAGCAATCACCGCACGCCATTTGGCGAAGCGGGCACCCATTTCATAATACTCGGTCAGGCGCTCACGCAATCCATCGAGCCCCTCCGTGATCTTCTCTCCAGGATGCCCCGCCAGGTCCTTGGCACCGAGGTCGACCTTGATACCGGGAATAATGCCGGCATCAACGAGAACCTTGACGAATGGCCGGCCGACTTTCGTCTTCTGACGGATCGTTTCGTCATACAGGATCGCGCCACTGATGGAGCAACCAAGACCCGGCGTGGTGACGATCAACTCCCGGTACGCGCGGCGAGCCTCCTCGGTCTGAGGAATGCCCGCGGACGCGAATCGTTTGTTGCACGTCCCGTTACTTTCATCCATCGCCAGCAGGCCCTTGCCACAGGCAACCAGGGCCCTCGCCGTGTCGACAAGATTCATCGCGGCGTGCCCCACTTCCAATTCCGGATCTCCGGCAGGTCCTGGCCGTGCTTATCGATGTAGATCTTGTGCTCGATCAGCTTGTCCCGAACCATCTGCTTCAGGTAGTCACCCTTGCCACCCAGTCCGGGCACCCGATCCACAACGTCCTGCACCAAATGGAAGCGGTCCAGGTCGTTCTGCACCCGCATGTCGAAGGCGGTCGTGATGGTTCCCTCTTCCTTGTAGCCACGCACATGAAGGTTACGGTTGGTCCTGCGGTACGTGAGCCGATGGACCAGCCACGGGTAACCATGGAAGCCAAAGATGATGTGCTTGTCCTTGGTGAACAGCGAGTCATAGTCCTGGTCGCTCAGACCATGCGGATGCTCGCTCGCGGATTGCAGGCGCATCAGATCGACCACGTTGATGACCCGGATTTTCAGGTCCGGCAGATGCTCGCGAAGAATGGAGACCGCCGCCAGAATCTCAAGCGTGGGCGTGTCGCCGCAGCATGCCATCACGACATCAGGCTCGCTGCCCTGATCGTTGCTGGCCCATTGCCAAATGCCCAGACCTTCCGTGCAATGGACCACGGCGGCGTCCATGTTCAGCCACTGCGGCAGAGCGTGTTTGCCGGCCACCACCACGTTGACGTAATTCCGGCTGCGGAGGCAATGATCGAACACCGACAGCAAACAGTTGGCGTCGGGCGGCAAATACACTCTGACGATATCGGCCTTCTTGTTGATCACATGGTCGAGGAATCCGGGATCCTGGTGCGTGAAGCCATTGTGATCCTGCTGCCATACATGGGAAGCGAGCAGATAATTCAGCGATGATATGGGCCGGCGCCAGGGCAGTTCCCGCGTGACCTTCAACCATTTCGCATGCTGACTGAACATCGAATCCACGATGCGGATAAAGGCCTCATAACTATTGAACAGCCCGTGCCGGCCGGTCAGCAGGTAACCTTCCAGCCAGCCCTCGCACTGGTGCTCGCTGAGCATTGCATCCAGAACCAGTCCGGAGGGCGCGAGGAATTCGTCATTTTTCTCTTCTCGAGCATCCCACTGACGGTTGGTGACCTCGAAGACCGCGCCCAGGATATTCGACAGCGTCTCATCGGGTCCGAATATCCGGAAATTCCGTTTCGCCTTATTCAGTCTGGCGGTGTCGCGCAGGAACTGACCGAGAATCATCGTGTCCTGAGCGTCAACGGCACCCGGCGACGGAACGCTTACCGCGTGCTGATGAAAATCGGGCATCAGCAGGTCGTGCAGCAGAACCCCGCCGTTGGTGTGCGGATTGGCGCCCATCCTCCGGTCGCCGTTCGGGGCCAGATCAGCCAGTTCCGCCAGCAGGCGGCCGTTCGCATCGAACAGTTCCTCGGCCTTGTAGCTTTTCATCCAGGCTTCAAGCTGCGCGACATGTTCGGGATGCGCGGGGTCCACCAGCAGCGGCACCTGATGGGCGCGAAAGGTCCCCTCGACCGGCAGCCCGTCAACGACTTTCGGTCCGGTCCAGCCCTTTGGCGACCGCAGGACGATCATCGGCCATCGCGGCCTCGCGGTGTCGCTGCCGGACCTTGCATTCCGCCGGATGCGCTTGATGTCGTCGATGGCCTTGTCCATGGTGGCGGCCATCAACTGGTGCATCGTTTCCGGATCGTCACCTTCGACGAAGTAGGGCGTCCAGCCGCAGCCCTGGAAGAACTGCTCCAGTTCCTGGTGCTCGATCCGGGCCAGGACGGTGGGGTTGCTGATCTTATAGCCATTGAGATGCAGGATCGGCAGCACCGCACCATCGGTGACCGCGTTGAGAAATTTGTTGGAGTGCCACGCGGTCGCCAGCGGACCTGTCTCCGCTTCGCCATCCCCGACGACACAGGCGACGATCAGGTCAGGATTGTCGAACGCGGCGCCAAAGGCATGGCTGAGCGAATAGCCCAGTTCGCCGCCCTCATGGATCGACCCCGGTGTGGTCGGCGCGACGTGGCTCGAAATCCCTCCGGGAAACGAGAATTGGGTGAACAGTTTTTTCAGTCCGGCTTCGTCCTGGGTAACGTTCGGATACACTTCGCTCCAGGTGCCTTCGAGGTATGTCTGCCCGACGATCGCCGGACCGCCGTGACCTGGGCCGGCGACGTAGAACATGTCCAGGTCGTATTTCTTGATGATCCGGTTCAGGTGCACATAGATGAAGTTCTGCCCAGGCGTCGTGCCCCAGTGTCCGACCACCAGCGGTTTGACATGAGCCAGCTTCAGGGGCTCGCGCAACAACGGATTATCATACAAATAAATCTGCCCGACGGACAGGTAATTGGAGGCGCGCCAGTAGGCGTTCATTCGGCGCAACTCGTCGGATCCGAGGGGAGTCCGTTCGCCGGGAGACCCATCATCGGTGCGCCTGGGAGATTCCTGTATTGCCATGGGTGAATCCATGTCTCGTGGTTCCTCATGTGTCGCGTTTATGCCGTTGCTGCTTTGCCATGCGGCGGCATCCGCGCGGCCGCGGACCGAGGCAGCGCGCTCGGCGGCAGCGGGCCGCTCAAGACATTACCTGGGCACACCGTAGAAGATGTTCGATCGGCTGAGCCAGACTCGGAAAATACTCATTCGGCGCGGCCCGCTGACGGTCGACGCCCATTGAATTGGCGCGCCGCCGATTCTAAATCAGTTCATCGACCAGGCTGGACTTCCCTCGCTCGAACCTGAGTGATTTCCGAGCCTCCGCGCCGGCGATATCGACTGCTATGGAGATGCACCTGACGGTGATGCCGCGACCAGTACATTGTTCCAAATAAGCAACGTAAGAGGTCGGCGATGAATGATCCGGGCGCTCTGAATCCCATGAAGGAGTCTCCTCGAGAGCCCACCGGTGTGTGCGCCCGTGCCGTGATAGCGGCGATCCTGGCCGGGCAAAGCATTACGGCATGGCTGATGGTGGTGCTCGTGGTTGTTCTCGTCTCCGGCGGCCTGTTCGGCGATGACCAGGGGGTGATCTCCGGCGCGCTGCACGGCATCAACCGGGGCTTGGCATTTCTGGCCAGCCAGTCATTCCTGACGCCGATCGGCGCGATGGGAAATTCATTGACCTTCTGGCTGTTCGCGCTGTTCTGTGGCGTCGCCTGGTCATGGATCCACTTCCGTATGCCGGAGACCAAGGGACAGTCGCTGGAACAAATCCAGCGGCTCTGGAAGGTGGTGTCCTGATGCTGATCGCCGGCGATATCGGCGGCACGACAACGCGGCTGGCGCTTGTCTCGCCGGCTTCCGGACCGCGCGAATTCGTGGCCGAGCAGGAATTTCCCAGCGGCGACTTCAAGGGCCTCCAGCCGATGGTGAAAGCTTTTCTGGCCAGGACCGGCGGCCACGCGACCGCGGCCTGTTTCGACGTGGCCGGCCCGGTGATCGAGGGCCGCGCGCACCTGACAAACCTGCCCTGGGATTTAGAAGAAGCGGCATTGCGCCGCGGTTTGAATCTGCCGGTGGTCAGCCTGCTGAACGATCTGCGGGCCGTCGCGCACGCGGTGCCGCATCTACGACCGGAAGACACGGTGCAAATCAATGCCGGGAAACCCATGGAGCACGCTCCGATCGCGGTGCTGGCACCCGGTACCGGTCTGGGTGAGGCATTCCTGATCTGGAATGGAAAGGACTATATCGCGTGCGCCTCGGAAGGCGGCCACGGGGATTTCGCGCCGACCAACGAGGTCCAGGCTGGCCTATGGGCGTTCCTAACCGAGCGCTTTCGCCATGCGGGGTACGAGCGAGTGTGCGCCGGCTCCGGCCTGCCGAACGTCTATGATTATCTCCGCTCGCGCGACCCTGCCTCGGAAAGACCTGATTTCGCCACCGTCTTGCACGCGGCGCACGACCGCACGCCGCCGATTGTCGAGGCAGCCCTGAATGACCCCAACAACAACCCGCTCGCGGCCGCGACGCTGCGCATCGTGATCGACGTCTGGGGCGCCGAAGCCGGCAACCTCGTGTTGAAAGTCCTGGCGATGGGAGGGGCTCTATTTGGCCGGCGGCCTGCCACCACGGTTGTGCCTCAGCTTCAGGACGGCGCCTTCATGCGGGCCTTCACCGCCAAGGGACGCTTCGCCAACCTGCTGAGCACAGTTCCGGTTCATGTCGTCACGGTCAATGCCGTTCTGCTCGGGGCGGCGATTTATGGGCTGGAGCAGATGGCGGGGAACTGAACCCAGCGGTCGGATTTAACCATTCACGACTGACCGCCAACGGCAGGAAACGTTGATGCGAGATGCGACCAACCAGTTGTCCATCGGCACCATACGCCTGCTCGCAGCCGATCGCGGTGATGGTGGAACACCTTCACATTACCGTCGAGCACGAGGTCAAAGCGGCGAAACAGGCGGTACCGGTAATCGAGATTGATCAGCCATGGCCACGAACCAAGGAGCGAGACAATGCAGTTGGGAATGATCGGGCTGGGCCGGATGGGCGGCAACATGGTGATCCGATTCACCAAGGCCGGCCATGAATGCCTTGTTTATGACAGCCACCACGAGGCCGTGGACGCGCTCGTCGCCAAGGGCGTCAAGGGCACTACCAGCCTGCCCCACTTCGTTAAGCGACTGAGCAAGCCGCGACTGGTTTGGCTGATGGTGCCCGCCGCCGTGGTCGATCCGGTGCTCGAGTCATTGATACCGCTGCTGGACAAAGGCGATATCGTAGTCGATGGCGGCAACTCGTATTACCACGACGATATCCGCCGCGCCGAGGCGATGCGTGAGAAGGGCCTGCACTACGTCGATGTCGGCGTCAGTGGTGGTGTATGGGGCCTGGAGCGCGGCTACTGCCACATGATCGGCGGCGAGCCCGAGGTGGTGAAGCATCTCGACCCGATCTTCCAATCGCTGGCTCCCGGTGTCGCCGCGGCGCCGCGCACCCCAGGCGCGACAGGCGACCCGGGGCCCGCCGAGAAGGGCTATCTGCATTGCGGGCCGAACGGCGCGGGACACTTCGTGAAGATGGTGCACAACGGCATCGAGTACGGGCTGATGGCGGCCTATGCCGAAGGCCTGAACATCATCAAGCACGCCAATGTGGGCCTGAAGGCTCACGCGGCGGACGCGGAGACGACGCCGCTCCGTCATCCCGAACGTTACAAATACGACATCGACATTGGGCAGGTGGCGGAGGTTTGGCGGCGTGGCAGCGTGGTTGCTTCCTGGCTGCTCGATCTCGCCGCCAGCGCATTGCGGAAGAGTCCCGATCTCGCGAATTTCGAAGGCCGGGTTTCCGATTCCGGCGAAGGTCGCTGGACATTGCAGGCGGCGATCGATGAGAGCGTTCCGGCACCGGTGATTTCAGCGGCGTTGTTTGCCCGCTTCAGTTCGCGCGGCGAGGCCGATTACGCTGACCGTCTGCTGTCGGCGTTGCGTTTCGAATTCGGAGGACACGTCGAAAAACCGAAAGAGTCGAATTGATGCCCACGCCATCGGACGCTCTCGTCTTCTTCGGCGCGACCGGCGATCTCGCCTATGAGCAGATCTTCCCCTCGCTTCTGGGCCTGGTGCGCGACGAGGGCCTGAACGTGCCGATCATCGGTGTCGCCAAGGCGGGCTGGGGGCTCGACCAGCTGAAGGATCGGGCGAAGGACAGTCTTTCCCAGCACGGTCCGGTCGACGAAAAAGCCCAGGAGAAGCTGCTGTCGCGATTGCGGTATGTCGATGGCGATTATGCTGATCCGGCGACGTTCGCCGCTTTGTATCGCGAACTCGGCGACGTCAAACGTCCGTTGAACTATCTGGCGGTGCCCCCCAGTACGTTCGGCATCGTGGCCACCGGGATCGCGAAGTCCGCCACCGCGAAATGCGCGCGTCTGGTCATCGAGAAGCCGTTCGGCCACGACCGCGCGTCGGCCAAAGAACTCAATGCGATGCTGCGTAAGAGCTTCCCCGAAGAGAACATCTTCCGCATCGACCATTTTCTGGGCAAGGAGCCGGTGCAGAACCTGCTCTATACCCGCTTCGCCAATCCGATGTTCGAGCCGATCTGGAACCGCGACCATGTGAGCAGTATCCAGATCACCATGGCCGAAGACTTCGGCGTTCGGGATCGCGCCGCGTTCTATGATGCGACCGGCGCGAACCGCGACGTGCTGCAGAACCATCTGCTGCAGGTCCTGGCGCACCTGTGCATGGACCCGCCGACGGGCGAGGAAAGCGAGGCACTGCGTGACCAGAAGTCAAGCCTTCTGAAAGCGGTCCGCCCCATCGAACCTACCGACATCGTACGCGGCCAATATATCGGCTACCGCGACGTCCCCGGCGTGAATCCCGGCTCCGCCGTCGAGACCTACATCGCGGTGAGATTGTTCATCGAAAGCTGGCGCTGGGAGGGCGTGCCGATTTATATCCGTACCGGCAAGAACCTGCCGGTCACCGCCACCGAGGTGTCGGTTCAATTCCGTCGCCCGCCACGCGAAACTTTTGGCGAGTTGGTACCGGGTGGCTCAGCCCATATGCGGTTCCGATTGGGTCCCGATATGGCCATCGGCATGGGTTTGCGGGTGAAGCAGCCGGGTGATCGGATGGTTGGCGACGACCTGGAACTCATGCTCACCGCGCAAGCGGCCATCTACCGTCCGCCCTACCAGCGGCTGCTCGGCGACGCGATGCATGGCAACGGTGACCTGTTCGGACGCGAGGACATCGTGGACGCGCAATGGCGCATCGTGCAGCCCATTCTCGACAACCCAACCCCGCTTTACACGTATGAGTCTGGAAGCTGGGGTCCGGACGAGGCGACGCAGTTGATCGGCGGCGACGGACCGTGGCGCGAGCCACGCGTGGCCAGGACCGAAACGAAGGCGACCGCCGGATGACCGGGATGGCGGACACTGTCTTCTTGTTCGATGTGGACAACACGCTGTTGGACAACGACCGGGTGCAGGCCGATCTGGGCGTGCACCTGTCGAAGTATTACGGCGAAGCAACCTGCGAGCGGTTCTGGGAACTCTTCGAGAAGCTGCGTTCGGAACTCGGCTATTCCGACTATCTGGGGGCGCTGGAACTCTACCGGCTGGAGGCGGTGCACGATCCGACGGTGCTGCGAATCGCCAACTGGCTGGTGGATTATCCGTTCCGGGAGCGTCTCTATCCCAACGCGATCGAGGTGGTGAGAAAGGCGCAGCTCGTCGGCGTCTCTGTCATCCTGTCGGACGGCGACGCGGTGTTCCAGCCCAGAAAGGTGGAACGATCCGGGCTCTGGTCTGTCTTCGGCAACAACGTGCTGATCTACGTCCACAAGGAACTGGAACTGGCGGACGTGGAGCACCATTTTCCCGCCACGCACTACGTCATGATCGACGACAAGCTTCGCATTCTGGACGCGATCAAGCGAGCCTGGGGCGATCGGGTCACGACGGTATTCCCTCGGCAGGGACACTACGCGACGGATCCCGCGATATTGGCGGAATTTCCCCCGGCCGACGTCACGGTGGAGTGCATCGGGGACCTGCTGGAGCACGATCTCGCGGCCCTCGCCCGGAGATAAAGGAAGCGAATCATGGCCTCAAACGCACCCAGACTGTTGAACCAACTCGGCCAGAGCCTGTGGCTCGACAACATCACGCGCGATCTGCTCGATAGCGGCAGGTTGAAGCGCTATATTGACGAATTTTGGGTCACCGGTCTGACGTCCAATCCGACCATCTTCAACAATGCGATCGGCCGGAATTCGTGGTACGACGCGGAAATCCGTAAGCAATTGGATGCTGGCGTGTCGGGTGAGGCATTGTTCTTCAATCTCGCCATTCAGGACCTTGGCAGGGCCGCCGATCTGTTTCTGCCGATCCATGAGCGGACCGGCACCGTGGACGGGTTCGTCTCGCTGGAGGTCTCGCCGGAACTCGCCTACGACACGAAGGCGACGGTGGCACAGGCCAGGATGCTGCACGCCAAAGCGGGCAGGCCAAACCTGTTCATCAAGATCCCCGGCACGTCCGAGGGTCTGCCGGCGATTGAGGAAGCGATCTTCGCCGGCGTTCCGGTTAACGTCACGCTGCTGTTTTCTACCGCGCAATATCAGGCCGCCGCCGATGCCTACATGAAGGGGCTGGAGCGGCGTGTGGAGGCCGGCCTGTCAGCGGACGTGCGCTCGGTCGCCTCACTGTTCGTCAGTCGATGGGACGTGGCGGTGACTGGCAAGGTGCCGGCGGAGTTGCGCAACACGCTTGGGATGGCGGTCAGCCGGCAGGCCTATAAGGCGTACCGCGATATCCTGGAGAGCGACCGTTTTCAGAGCCTGGAGAACGTCGGCGCGCGGGCGCAACGACTGCTGTTCGCCAGCACCGGCACAAAGGACAAGACCGCGTCGGACACGCTGTACGTCGCCGGTCTCGCGGCGCCGAATACCGTGAATACGATGCCCGAGGAAACGCTGCGCGCCTTCGCGGATCACGGCACGACGGCGCGCGCGCTGTCACGCGATGGCGGTGTCGCGGAGGCTGTGCTCGCCGCGCATGTCAAAGCCGGGATCGATCTGACGGCGCTCGCGGCGCGATTGCAATCTGACGGAGCCAAGGATTTCGTAAAATCATGGAGCGAATTGCTCGGGGCAATCGACGCGAAGAGCAAGGTGCTGGCGTGAAACCGGGAGAATGAAGATGACCGCACTGACCGCCTCATCCGCCTGGCGGGCGCTGATCGCGCATCACGCTGAGATCAAAGATCTACACCTCCGCACCCTGTTCGCCGACGATCCTGGGCGGGCTGAGCGCTTCACCGCCGAGGGCGCGGGTTTGTTTCTTGACTACTCGAAGAACCGCATCACGGATCAAACAATGCGGCTGCTGCTGACGCTGGCGGAGGAGCGGGGCGTGGCGAAACGGCGCGATGCGATGTTCGCCGGGGACGTGATCAATACCACGGAACGCCGTGCCGTGCTGCACGTGGCACTGCGTGCGCCGCGCGGCACCCATATCGAGGTCGATGGCGCGGATGTTATGCCGGACGTCCACAAGGTGCTCGACGCGATGGCGGGGTTCGCGACGCGCGTGCGCGGCGGCGACTTCACCGGCCATACCGGCAGGCGCATCCGCAATGTGGTGAATATCGGCATCGGCGGTTCTTACCTGGGACCCGAGATGGCGTACCGCGCGCTTCGTCCGTTCAGTGACCGCGCGATGAATTTTCGTTTCGTCGCCAATGTCGATGGCGCGGATTTCAACGAGGCCACGCTGGACCTGGACGCGGCGGAGACGCTGTTCATCATTTCCTCCAAGACTTTTACCACCCTGGAGACGATGACCAACGCCTCGACCGCGCGTGACTGGGTCGTGCGCAAGGTGGGTTCGGACGCGGCGGTGGCGAAGCATTTCGCCGCGGTGTCCACCAACATTCCGGGCGTGACGAAGTTCGGCATCGACCCGGCCAATACATTCGGTTTCTGGGACTGGGTGGGCGGCCGCTATTCGATGGACAGCGCGATCGGCCTTTCCACGATGATCGCGATCGGGCCGGACAATTTCAACGTCATGCTGGCCGGCTTCCGCGCCATGGACGAGCATTTTCGCACCGCGCCAGCGGATCGAAATCTGCCGCTGCTGCTCGGGCTGCTGACCGTGTGGTATAATAACTTTTTTGGGGCCCAAACCATCGGCATTATGCCCTATGCGGCGCATCTCGTGCGGTTTCCGGCCTACCTCCAGCAATTGCAGATGGAGAGTAACGGCAAACATGTCGACCTGGACGGGCATGTCGTTGATTACCAGACCGGGCCGATCATCTGGGGCGAGCCCGGCACAGAAGGGCAGCATTCGTTTTATCAACTGTTGCACCAGGGCACGAAACTGGTGCCTTGCGACCTGATCGGCTTTTGCCAGCCGTTGAGTCCGTTGACCGATCAGCACGACCTGCTGATGGCCAACCTGTTCGCTCAGGCTGAGGCGTTGGGGTTTGGTAAGGCGGCGGAGGAGTTGACGGCGGAAGGCTCGCCGGACTTTCAGACACCGTTCCGCGTCACCGAAGGGAATCGGCCTACCAACATGATTCTGGCGGAAAGGCTCGGTCCCGCGACGCTCGGCGCCCTGGTGGCGCTTTACGAGCACAGCGTGTTCACGCAAGGCGCCGTCTGGAACATCGACAGCTTCGACCAGTGGGGCGTCGAATTGGGCAAGGCTTTGGCCAGCCGGATCATTCCGGAACTGGATCGCGGAGTGGAGCCGAAACTCGCGCATGACGCATCGACCAACGCACTAATCAGGCGATACAGGAGCGGGCGTGGATGACCGCTGATCTCTCTGGGCTTAAGCGGCAGGCGGGCGAGCACGCCGCGGCATTGGTTCAATCAGGCATGGTGTGCGGCCTTGGCAGTGGCTCAACGGCGATCTTCGCGACGCGCCGCATCGCGGAACGGCTGCGCTCCGGTGACCTCAAGGACATTATCGCCATCGCCACGTCCCGCGCGACCGGGGCGGCGGCACGCGAACTCGGCGTCCGGATGCTGACCGACGACATCCCGCGTGCCATCGACATCACCATCGACGGTGCCGATGAGGTGGATCCGTCGCTGAATCTGATCAAGGGCGGCGGAGGCGCGTTGTTGCGTGAGAAGATCGTCGCTCAGACCACGAGACGGGAAGTGGTTGTCGTGGACGAGAGCAAGCTGTCACCTCGGCTTGGCACCCATTGGGCTCTGCCGGTCGAAGTGCTGGAATTCGGTTGGCGCTCGCAGGCGCGCTTCCTGGAAAGCCTCGGCGCGGTCGTTACGCCACGCATGAGCGCTGACGATCTGTTCCGTACCAATCAAGGAAACATGATCCTCGACAGCGGCTTCGGCCCGATCACCGATCTCAGCGGCCTCGCCGCCCAGCTTGATGCACGGGCGGGCATCGTGGAACACGGGCTGTTCATCGGCCTCGCGCATGATCTGATCGTGGCGGGCGCCACCGGGGTGCGGCATGTGCGGCGAGAAGGGCTCGCGTCTGTTGGGTGATCCGTTATTTGACCGCGGTCCCCACGGTCAGCTCTCTTGAGCCAAAACGTACCCTCGCAATGCGATCGCGTCGTAGCGTGCGTTATGTGGCACATCGCTGAGCGTTTCTGAATCGAAGAGTGGTAAGTCGAGCAGTTCAAATCTTATCCGCGGCGCCGGCATCCGCCATCCCGGGCTTGTCACCATGAGCAGTGCCAGATGCGCGATATCTTCGGGCCAATCAGCGATCATTATCGGTTCGGCGTCAGTGTCAAGATAAGCCGCGAGCTTTGCAATCATTTCGGGGTGCGAGACAGGCTGCGTTTGCAAGACCGGTAGCACGTGTTCCGCAACCCAGGCCTCAGGGTCGGCGCACGGGAGTGCTTCGTAAAACGAAGGTGCCTCCTGCTCCTCGGGTACGAGCGCCAGAGAGATCAATGGCCCGCCGAACCCGTTATACTCGGCATCGATGAAATATCGTATACTTGTCTCACTGTTCTGGAAACCGGTGATCATTGTCCTGTGTGGAATAAAGCTCGACGTCGGGGGGATCAACTCGTTCGCCCGGAATCCGTGGGAATCATGGACGGTATACACGCGTGCTGAACAGCGCGGGGAAAGTCGAGTATTTTCCGAGGTCTTATCGTGCGAGGCTGTTGTAACCACCTTCTGGGAGGGCACCCCGAACCGGGCTGCTTAAACAAGATTGGAATGAACATGAAACGGGAACTGTTGGCTGGCATCGGGATGCTGTTGGCCGCCTCTTCGATGTCTTATGCCCAGACCGCGCCGGCTGCGCATGCCGTGCCGGGCTATCCTGACGTCAAGGTCCTCCCGGTGGACAGCGCGGCGAAGCCGGCGACGCCTGCCACGCAGGCGGCCGGCACCAGCATGCGCCAGCAACTGTCGGACAACCTGACGAAAGCTGGCTACACGGATGTGAAGGTGGTCCCGGAAGCCTTCCTCGTCGAGGCCAAGAATAAGGCGGGCGAGCAGGTCGTGATGTTCCTGAGTCCTGATTCGATGACCGTCTTTACCGCGCAAGACCCCAAAGGCGCGGATACCAAGACCGCGCCAACGGCGGCTAAATAGCCATGGAAGGACCGGCGGCGGACGGAATCTCGTCCCAGCCCCCCAGCCCCCTTGATACGTGTCGCTCGAAAATGCGACGAAAGCGCGGCCACCCAAGGGCGGTCGCGTTTCCGCGCTCGCCTGGCGATCAAGTGCGACGAACCCGGTTCCGAAGCCGGCCTTAGTTCGGATTCGAATCAGATCCCGGCCCTGATCTGACTACCGGCCTACCGGCCCGGTCCATTCGGGCTCGCGGCTCCGCGTCGCCAAGACCAGAAAGCCGTGCGACAACCTGGCAATAGCTCGATCAGGGCCGATCGAGCACCCCGATCCCCCCGTAGTGATCACGGAAACGCCTCTCATAATTCCGATCAACCGTTACCAGTTCGTCATACTCCGGGCTGCTTTTAATCTTCTGACGATCGACATTCAGGTTCACCAGTCTGTCCGACCAATTGATGTCATGCACTGACGCCGGAGAGATCAGGACCTTCTTCGCGGGCCACCAGTTCTTAGTGTCGACTACGAAATAATGAATGCTCCAATCGGCATCGTCCACCAGCAGGTCCTCGACATGTCCGATCTCGCCGTCGCTGGCATTGATATGATATCCGGTGACCGCCTCGACGCTCCGTAGGTGCGGGTCGTCGCGGTCTCGTTGGTTGCTGGCTATTTCCTCTTCGCGACGCCGCGATCCCAGCGGTGCCAGCCCCGTCCAGGCATCGCCCGCATAACCGTAGCCGCCCATGTAAAACCCGGAGCCCCAGTACGGCCGCCAACCATAGTAATCATAGACAGTGCTTTCCATCTGTCGCGAAACGGATCTTTCGGTGTTGACATCCGGACTGTCTTTGACCTGCGCCATGGTCAATTTGACCGAGAATTCGCGTTTCGCCGGATCGGCGTGCCCCAGGACAAATGGGGGCAGCAGGACCTTCCTGCCGGAAAGCCAGGTTCCGGTATCGACAACCAGCCAGCGCACCAACCAGCTATCGTCATCAAACAGGAAGTCGGCGACCGTACCGATCTTCCCATCGCTCGCCAGGATCGCGTAACCCTTGATCCCCGATGCCGTCAACAACATCGACCGCTCCTGTTAGGTTGGTTGTTCCGTCAATCGAACACTCAAAATGCGATCAACCGCCAGATTTGAGGGTCATGAGATGCGTCTTCCAATACGCGTCCACCTTCTGGCTCTCCTGATCGAAGTGGCCGGTGGTCGCGAACTGGTCATCGGTTACCTCTGGGGCGCCGTCCATTGCTGCCTTGGTGGCGTCGAGCACCAACAGGCTCGCGTTCTGAGTCATCTTGAAGTCGTTCCAGGGGACTGGGACGTATTTCCGGTCGAACCCAAAAAGTCCACCGCGGGCAACGATCAGATAAGCGATCTTGCCGGTCTTCGGATCCATGATCAGGTCATGGACGCTGCCAAGACCCTGGTCCTGAGGGTTACGCACGTCGGTGTCGAGCAACTGGTCGGATCGGACGGCCATCGTCTTATCCGTGACCGGAACCGCCGCGGCGATCTGCTGCCGCTGCCAGTCTGGACCACCAGGCATCGATACGCCCCGACCGTGCAGATCGGCCGCATACCGTTTGTAAACGTCTCGGGTCGTGGCGAGTACCGCCTCACAGGTCTGCTGCTGACCTTCCTGACCGAGAATGTTGGCGGAGGCCATGAGGTTCCTGACCTCGTAACCCGACCGCGCATTCTGATACATGTTTGTGGTCCCGGGCGGATATCCGCCCATCGGATAGCCGTACCCATAGCCGTAGCCATCGAGCGGATAGCCATAGCCGTAAGCGGATCCGCCCAACCAATAGCCATCTTTTTGCATCTGCTCGCTGAAGGCGCGGATATCGGTCAGGCACAATTCCGCCGGCTTAATTGTGGCGTCTGCCTTGTCAACGGCAACCGGATTGGCCGCCGTGACGGTCGCGGGAGGCGGCGCCGCGAAACCAGGGGCCACGAGACCGAGACAGCACAATGCCGAAACGGAACTCAACAGAATGGAGCGTTTCATGTGCTTTGCTTCCTTATCGTCATTTTAATCGGTACCGGACCGAATTGCCGTTATACTTTCATAACGCCACCGGGGCGTCTTCCACGACCGGCATATGAAGGGCCCCGTTGCCGCGAGGTGCCTTGCCGGCTTTTTCAAGCAGTTCGAGGAACGGCCTGATGATGTCGATCGGCATCGGGAAGACGATCGTGGAGTTCTGCTCCGCACCGATCTCCGTCAGCGTTTGCAGGTAGCGTAGCTGCATGGCGGCGGGAATGCTCGACAGAACCTTGGCGGCGTTGGTCAGGGTTTGCGATGCCTGGAACTCAGCTTCCGCATGGATGATCTTGGCACGGCGGTCGCGCTCCGCCTCCGCCTGTTTGGCGATGGCACGCACCATGTTTTCGGTGAGTTCGACGGTTCTGATCTCGACGTTGCTGACTTTAATCCCCCAGGTCTCCGTCTGGGCGTCCAGGATGCTCTGCACGTCGGCACTCAACTTCTTTCGTTCAGAAAGCATCTCGTCAAGCTCATGCTGTCCCAGAACCGCCCGCAAAGTCGTTTGAGCGAGCATGTTGGTGGCGGGAAGGTAGTTCTGCACCTGGATGATGGCATGCTCGGGATTGACAACGTTGAAGTAGAGGACGGCGTCAACCTTCATCGAGACGTTGTCGCGGGAGATCACGTCCTGGGTCGGTATCTCGATGACCTGGATGCGCAAGTCCACTCGCACCATTTCCTGGACAAATGGAATCAGCAGCACCAATCCTGGGCCTTTGACCTTCTGAAACCGACCCAGAGTAAACACAACGGCGCGCTCATATTCACGCAGGATTTTCACCGATGCCATGATCACGGTCAAAGCCACGATCAGGGCAAACGGGAAGATGATATACGTTGCGACGTTCATGGCGTTGTGCCTTATCTCGATAAGGGAATCGGAGTCCCACCGCGTGGCCTGATCCGACAGGCAGCTGACGTCAGCGGAACAGATCGATTGCCTTTATCGACTGTACAAGTTGAAGATATGGACTTTCGCCACGTTCCCGGTAGACTCGGAATCTACCTATGGGGAGTAGGCGCAAAGTGCCGTGCCAACTTCATGGGGTCAAGTTTTGCTTGCGAAAAACTCGGACCGTGCTGCCGGTGCCACGATATACGTTGTGCCAAACGGGCGCTTACCGAGAGCCGACTACCCGTCGTTCCATCATCATGAATTGATACCGCTCCGGACTGGCCGGCGGTGTCCGTTTACTTGCCCAGTGGTCGAGCCTTGTGCCAGGCATCAGCCAGTTCGCGGTCAGCCTTCTCGAAGGATACCTTGGCGAGGTCCCAATCTTCCGCGGTCGCGACCCGCAACTTGTTCTCTTCCGCCCTGACTTTGATCCACGCCGCGTTCAATGCATTGTCGGCCGAGGTTCCTGCCTCATGCCCCTCGGCCTTCGCCGTCTCATCGAAGTTTTGAAGCTTTTGCCGCCATTCCCGCATCTCGTCCCCGGCGCCGCGGGTGTATGTTTCCCTTTCCGCGGTCGAATTGCCATCGGCGACCAAGTGAGATTGCGAGCCCGAGGAGGTCGGTTGGCCGGCAACTTGTTGTACTCCGATCAGCATGAGCGGGCCAACGACGATCGACGCGATGAGCGTTCGCATGGCAGGCCCCTTTGTGTAAGGCCCAGGGATATGTCGCGACCGGTCAACCATGCGCGTGGACGGGATTGTTCGCCGCCTGCGTGGCCGGATGCACATCAAGGCGCGATGGGTTCACCGTACCGAGGATTGCCTTCGCCCGAGCCAACTCCGCCGTCGTGCCGTGCGCCATCACCAGAAAGTTGTCGGCTGTCAATGCAGTTTCGTATTGGAGCACGGTGTCCTTCGGTATGCCAATGCTATACAGTGCCGCGCCGAGCGCACTCAGTCCGCCAACCAGCACAGCGTTCTCGATCCCCGAGATCGCCACGGTGGCCAAAAATCCGAGAACGACGACATGTCCAACGACAGGGATGGTCATGAACAGCCCGCCCAGAAACAGGCCCCAGAAGCCGCCCCAGAACGCACCCCGTTTGCCCCAGAATTTAATCCTGTCACCAATATTGTAAAAACCGACGACTTTTTCCTCAGTATGGTATCCCTTGCCGACGACACTGAGACTTTTCATCTCGAAGCCGGCGGAAGTCAGCTTTTTCACTGCCGCTTCCGCTGCCTCATGGTCGGGGAAAACCGCTACAACTGAACCTACATTTTCCATTACAGCCTCCTTCGGGAGAAGCAACCGTCCGACGGTCGCTTCCCGGGCTTTGGGCCAGGCGTCCGCCGGCCACGAAAATCCGGCCAGTTCAACGATACAAGACGACGAGCCCGGGAAGGTAGGCTCGGAAACTACTCAGTCCCGGCTGGCTCCATAGCGACACCTCATGTCGACTTTGCCTGCGCGAACAGGTGCGCGACAGCATCTTTGGCCTGCTGTTGGATTTGCTTCAGGTGTTCCTCATCGCGAAAACTTTCGGCGTAAATTTTGTAAACATCCTCCGTGCCGGATGGTCGTGCGGCAAACCATCCGTTCTCCGCAATCACCTTGATCCCGCCGAACGCGACACCGTTACCCGGAGCGGTGGTCAACGTCTCGCGTACCGGCTCACCTGCCAGTTCGTTCATGCTGATCTGATCCGGAGTCACTTCTTTCAGCAAGTCTTTCTGCTCGACCGTCGCGGGAGCGTCGATCCGCTCATAAAACGGTCGGCCCAATACTTTCGTGAGGCTGTTGTAGGCGTCACCTGGATCTCGTTTGGTGCGCGCCGTGATTTCGGCGGCCAGCAAACCGAGAATGAGCCCATCCTTATCGGTCGTCCACACCGACCCGTCTCGACGCAGGAACGACGCACCGGCACTCTCCTCTCCGGCAAATCCGAATGAACCGCCGATCAGGCCATCGACAAACCATTTAAAACCCACAGGCACCTCGACGAGTTTGCAGCCGGTCTGTGCGACGACCCGATCAATGATCCCGCTGCTGACAATCGTCTTGCCGACAGATCGGCCGTGATGCCAACCGGAGCGATTTTCATACAGGTACGAAATGGCGACCGCGAGGTAATGATTGGGATTCATCAGGCCGCTCGATCGGGTTACGATCCCGTGCCGGTCAGCGTCAGTGTCGTTGGCGAAGGCGACGTCGAATTTGTCGCGCAGCCCTATCAGCCTGGCCATGGCATAAGGCGACGAGCAATCCATGCGCACCTTGCCATCCCAATCGACCGTCATGAACCGGAAGGTTGGGTCGACCGTGTCGCTCACGATTGTCGCATCGATCCTGTAACGTTCGATGATCGGCCGCCAAAACCCAACGGCGGCGCCGCCAAGCGGATCAATCCCAATTTTCACCCCGGATGAGCGGATCGCGTCCATATCGACGACATTCGCGAGATCGGCGACATACGGACCAATATAGTCGTGGCGATGCACGTGGGGAGACCTTAGCGCGCGAGCGTATGGAATGCGTCGCAGGCCATTGAGGTTGCTTTCCAGCAGCAAGTTCGCCTCGCGCTCGATCGAGGACGTGATGTCGATATCGGCCGGTCCGCCATTCGGCGGGTTGTACTTGTAGCCGCCATCCTCGGGTGGATTATGCGAAGGCGTGATGACCACTCCGTCGGCGAGACCGCTTTGACAATTTTTATTATAGGCCAGGATCGCGTGCGAAATGACCGGCGTTGGTGTGTATCCATCGTGCTCGTCGATCATCACGTCCACGCCGTTAGCGGCGAACACCTCAAGCGCGCTCGCCAAAGCGGGCTCGGACAGCGCGTGGGTATCGATCCCGATATACAGCGGGCCGGTGATGCCGGCGCCGCTCCGGTGACGGCAGATCGCCTGACTGATCGCCAGGATGTGAGACTCGTTGAATGCATTGTCGAAGGCGGATCCACGGTGACCCGACGTGCCGAACGCGACGCGCTGCGCCGGGACCGCCGGGTCCGGCCGGTGGTTGAAATACGCCGACACCAGCCGCGGCACGTTGACCAGCATCGAGGGTTCGACCGTCTTGCCGGCGAACCTACTTACTTGTTCAGCCACCTTGGTCTCCTTTTCAAAGATGCCGGATTATCCGAGGACGACCCTCACGCAATGGGTCGTGCCGTCGTCAGTCAGAGCGATCCGCGCCTGGTTTCCCGGGAGTGTGACGCCGTCAAGTTCCGCCGTGACGACACCGCGGCACACGCCCGCCGGGTTTTCGACGTTTATCTCGTAACGCGTGGCGTGATATCGGAACGTGATTCCAAAACCCGGCCAGTCCATGGGAATACATGGGTCGATCAGCAGCTCCGTTCCCTGCTTTCGGAAGCCCAGGATCGACTCCAGACCGGCCCGGTACAGCCACCCAGCCGACCCAGTGTACCAGGTCCACCCGCCACGTCCGACATGCGGGGACGTCGAGCAGAGGTCAGCGCAGACGACGTAGGGTTCGACTTTGTATCGATCAATCGCGTCACGCGTGCCTGCGTGGTTTATGGGGTTCAGCATAGAGAACAGCTCGCCGGCCTTGTCGCCGTCGCCGAGCATGGCGAACGCGATCACCGACCAAATGGCGCCATGAGTGTACTGGCCGCCGTTCTCCCGAATGCCGGGCGGATAGCCTTTGATGTATCCAGGATCATCAGGCGTTTTATCGAACGGGGGCGTAAACAGCAGGATCAGGACGTCGTCGCGGCGGACGAGGTATTTGTCGACCGCCGCCATGGCGCGCGCGGCCCGGATTGGATCCCCCGCCCGGGAGATCACGCTCCATGATTGCGCGATCGAATCGACGCGGCACTCGCTGTTGGAGGCCGAACCGAGCGGCGTTCCGTCATCGTAAAATGCCCGCCGATACCAATCCCCGTCCCAGCCATCGCGATCGAGCGCTTGTCCCAGAGCCGTCGCATGACGCCGCCAGGCCGTGGCATGGTCCCGTTCATCGCGGTCATCGGCCAACCAGGCGAACCCGTTAAGAGCGGCATGCAGGAACCAACCGAGCCAGATGCTTTCGCCCTTGCCGCCCTCACCGACCTGGTTCATGCCGTCATTCCAGTCTCCTGTCCCCATCAGTGGTAAACCATGAACGCCAATCGCGAGACTTTGGTCGAGGGCTCGTGCGCAATGCACGAACAGGGTGGCCCGCTCAGCGGACTCCGTGGGCTGAAAGAACGCCTCATCCTCTCCGTCGCGCAGGACCGGCCCGGAGAGAAACGGAACGGTTTCGTCCAGCACCAGGCGATCGCCGGTGACCTCGACGTAGTGCGCGACAACGTAAGGCAGCCAGATCCGGTCGTCGGAAACACGCGTACGAATTCCGCGGCCGGTTTCCGGCAGCCACCAATGCTGGGTGTCGCCCTCAACGAATTGCCGTCCGGCGGCGCGCAGCAGATGCTCCCGCGCCACATCCGGCCGCGACACGCAGAGCGCCATTACATCCTGCAGCTGATCGCGAAAGCCAAAGGCACCGCTCGCCTGGTAAAACGCCGAGCGCGCCCATACCCGGCAGGACAGGGTTTGATAAAGCAGCCAACGGTTCAGCAGAATGTCCATCGAACGATCCGGTGTCGATACCTGCATCGTCCCGAGCGCGTCATTCCACAGCCCAACGACAGCACCGAGGACATCCTCAAGATCGGCGGTACGATATTTCATCAGCAACGATTGGGCCTCAGCCGCTGTCGCCGCCTCGCCGAGCAGGAAGACGACCTCGGTCGTGCCGTTCGCCGGCAACTCCACCCCGGTTCGCAGCGCACCACAGGGATCGAAACCGGCGCCGGTTCGGTTGGAGAGCGGTGTCAAACTGTCGAGTGCGGCAGGCTGGTCGAGCGACCCGTTACGACCCAGAAACTCCGTCCGGTCGCCTGTCCAGGACAGCTTCCGGCCGCCGAGATCCATGAACGCTACACGCGAACCGAAATCGTTGCTCCAGGGATTGCGCGCCAGCATCGCCCCGGTCTCCACGTCGATCTCGGTGACGATGAACGGCGCGGAAGCACTGCGCAACGGGCTCAGCACCCACTCGACATAAGCGGTCACCGACAGTCGCCGCATCCGGCCGGAACGATCCGTTATCTTCAACCGGGAAATCTTGATCGGATCGTCAACAGGCACGTATTGCAGCAGTTCGAGTGAAATACCATGCGACGTATGCTCGAACCGGCTATAGCCCTGACCGTGGCGCGCGACATAGGTCGAACCCGCCTCGCGGATTGGTAGCGCGGTGGGACCCCAGAACTCTCCGGTATCCTCATCGCGAACGTAAATTACCTCGCCCGGCGCATCGCTGACCGGATCGTTCGACCAAGGCGTTATGTGGTTCTGCTGACTGTTGAGCGACCAGGTATAGCCGCTGCCCTCGACCGAGGTCTGGAACCCGAAGGAAGGGTTGCAGACGACATTGATCCAAGGCACCGGGGTCGATTGTCCGTCTTCGAGTGTCACCACGTATTCGCGCCCGTTATCGGCGAAACCGCCCAGACCATTGAAGAACTCCGTCGCCTGCCGCGGCGGGGCAGCGCGCATCACCGCTCTCGCCGAGCGGCGTTTCACCAACCGCGCCGCGGGCCTGGGCTCCGGCGCCCGTCTGACCTGTTCGGACAGTGTACCGCGATGACCGGCGAGAGTCGCCCGGGCAACGGTCCGCAGCAAATCCCGCACCTCGGCCGAGACCAGGTCGGCGCGCAAGATGAAAATCGCGCCGTGCCTATCATCTCCGGCCGGTTTAAGCCTGGATCGGTCCGCTCGGACCAGCGCTTCCAGAGAAACCTGGAGATCCTGGATGTATGACGGTGGCCGTTCGTTGATAATCACCAGATCGACGGACAACTGCTTCATCCGCCAATATTCATGGGCGAGGAGCAGTTGTTTGACGATTTCCAGCTCGCTGGTTTCTTCCAGGCGGAGTAGAATGATCGGCCGGTCGCCGGAGATCCCATGGGCCCAAAGCAGCGACGCCGCGCCACCGCCGCGTTTGAGTACTTCGGACGCCGGACGCAATAATGGATCGGCATAGAGCACACGGCTGGCGAGGCTCTGAAAGACGTTCGCTTCGCTGGCCCCGATCCCGAGGTGACGGAGTTCCACTTGTGCCTGGGTCCAGGCCAGCGTGGTCGCCCGGTCGAACGCCATGGTGCCGTGATGTTTGTCCACGAGATCGAGCACTTCGTCGCGTGAAGCCGCGACCAACGTCCAGAACGCGACGTGGACGGTTGTGCGGGGTGGGACCCGAATTTGACGGCGAAGACTGAAGATTGGGTCCAGCACGGCGCCCACCGAGTTGGAAAGCGAAGCGCCGCCGGCCATGGCGATTGGGTTCCGAATACCGCGCCCACGGCCCAGAAAGCGTGCGCGATCGGTCTCATACTGCGTATCCCCAATGGTGTCGCCTTCGACAACGGCGAGATGTGCAGCCCAGACCTGGGGATCGCTTTTCGCCTGCCGGCGCCGTGTGGCCAGAATGGCGCCGGTCTCAACCACAAACTCCGTCTCGACGAACAGCTTGGAGAACGCCGGGTGCGCATCGTCGGCGGCATGCGGCGCCAGCACGAGTTCAGCGTAGGACGTCAACTCGATGTCCCGCGCCTGGTTGCCGAGATTGCTGATCGACACGCGGCGAACCTCCGCATCGTCCTCCGATGAGACCGCGACCTCCAGCCGCGTCGTGATCGTCCCATCCCGGCGGATGATTTCCGTCCGTCCCTCGGAAAAAATGGCTTCGTAACGATCGGGTTCGGCGCAGGCTGGTTGAAAGCCCGCCGACCATACCTGGCCGTCGCGCAGATCCCGGAGAAAGACGTAAGCGCCCCAACCATCGCAGGTGACGTCTTCCCGCCAACGGGTGACAGCGATGTCTCCCCATCGGCTGTAGCCCGATCCCGCCGCGGTGATCATCACCGCGTATCTGCCGTTGGACAGCAGGTTCGTGCGCGGTGTGAGCGTGTGTGGAGAATTGAATTGGCGCACCGCGGAGGAATGCAGGTCGTCCACGTCGGCGGCGGTTTCCATGGTCTCGGTCCTCGGCCTGGTTAACGCCACGTCGCGTGGCATGCGTTCCTGAAGCAGGAGTTCCGCCGCCTGGATCATCGGCTCGGCATGAAAGCGCGCGCGCATCGCCCCGTCGTGAAGAGCGTCGCTGATGGCGAGCACGCTCATGCCCTGATGATGCGCCATGTACGCGTGGACGATGGCGACATCCTGACCATTCGGAACGCGCGGCTTTGTGTAATCCAGCGCCTCGTAACAGCCATACCGGCCCAGTCCGCCGGCTTCGGCCAGAAGCGCGAAGTTTTGTGCCGCCGCGTGAGGATCAACCATCGCGGCGAGTGCGGTCGCATAGGGTGCGATCACAGTGCTGTCACCGATGCCGCGCTTAAGCGCCAGGTCCGGAATGCCAAAGCTGGAGTATTGATAGGTGAACTCCAGATCGCGCGCGTTGTAGGCGGATTCCGAAGCGCCCCAGGGCACACCGCGTTGGGTGCCGTATTTCATCTGCTCATGCACGGCCACACGGCTCGTTTGTTCGAGCAAACTTCCAGCCGGCGCGCGCATGACCAGTGCCGGCATCAGATATTCGAACATCGACCCGGACCATGAAATCAGCGCGGCCTCATACCCGACCGGCGCCATGGCGCGTCCGAGCCGGAACCAATGACGGGTCGGCAGGTCTCCTTTGGCGATCGCCACGAAACTGGTAAGCCGTGCCTCGGACGCCAGCAGATCGTAGTAACCGGGGTCGAGGCTTCCGTCGGCGACCCGATATCCGATTGAGAGCAATTCTCGCTCCTGATCGAACAAGAAATCGAACGCCATCGCGTCGAATAGTTTTCGCGCGTATCCACCAATCGCCACCAGCCGCGTTTCGAACGCCACAGCCGACTGGGCGGAGCGCGAGAACCTGTCGATTAGCACGTCGAGTTCAGCCGTGGCGTCTCCAGCCGCGCCCGGTTGGACAGCAAGTGCCGCTCGCCGCCGTGTCAGGATGGAAATGGCCCGCTCGCAAAGATGCGGTAGATCGGCCAGCGCGGGCATCGCGCCGGTCAGAAATGCCAGGTCATTGTCGAGAAGCGCATTGCTCGCGCTATCGCCCGCGATGATACCGGCCCATGGCATCAAAGCGTCGAGGCAACGTTGGTGACTGAGAATGGATGCGCCGAGCGCTCCAGACCAGATCGACACTTCGTTACCGGCGCTTTCATTTTGCGATTGACCTGATATTCGCACGATGCCCGCGAGTTGCCCGGCAAGCAGCGCGAGCTCCGTCAACCTCCTGGACATGCCCACCGGCGTCGAGGGCGCCGGCCAAAGCAAAGCCGCGAGATGTTCGAGTGCGTCGTCAAGCTGCTTTCGGTTCGCCGATCCTGGATCGCCGGTCAGCTCCCGGAGGGGGCCGCGCATAAGTTCCAAAGCGTCGCCAATCCCGTCGAGCCATTGTGATCCCGTCACGGGACGCCGGATCATTTCAGTACAGGCATTCCACAGTGCAACCAGGTGACCCGCGAGATTCCCGCTGTCGACCGACGAAATATATGTCGGCTCCAACGGACGAAGATCGAGCGTGCCGTACCAGTTGTAGAAATGACCGCGGTGGCGCTCCAGCCGGTCCATCGATTCGAGAGTGGCCTCCAGCCGCTCCACGGTCTCGGACATGCCGATCCACCCGAAGTCACGAGCGGCGACCACGGTTAAAAGGTAAAGGCCCAGATTGGTGGGAGATGTCCGATGCGCGAGCACCGGCAACGGGTCTTCCTGGAAATTGTCCGGCGGCAGCATATGATCCGCCGCCGTGACGAAGGTCTCGAAGAAGCGCCAGGTGCGACGGGCGACGAGACGCAAGGCTTGGGTGTCAGCGGTTGAGAGTGGTGGAAGATCCGTCAACCGCGCCGGCAGACTTGTCCATCGGGCGATCGCCGGCGACGCCAGCCAAAGAACCACGAACGGCGCCGCGATCGGCCAGGAGCCTGGTTCCCGCCACGCGACCAAAACCGCCGCCGCGATCGCGATCCCGATACCGCCGGCCATCTGCCGATAATACCCGATCAGGTCACGCCGCGGCCTGACCTTCGCCTGAGCGGCGGTCACCCATTCAAGCAAATTCCGGCGCGACACGATCAGGCGGTATAATGTCCGTACAATGGCGTCGGACATGAACCAGGCCTGATGCGCCAGGAACGTAACGAGAAGCGCGATTTGCGACAGCGCGAGCCTGAGATCCCGGCCGACCGCCCGCGAATGGATCCGCCACGAAAGCCCGAACTCCCGTGGCAGGATCCCGGTGAGAAACGGGATGAGAGCGGGCAATGCGATCGTGGTCACGATGAACGCGCTCCACGGCAACGGAGAGGCGAACGGCAACGTCCACGCACAAACCAAGGCCAGGACTCCCGCCGGCGCGGATAACGACCGGCGTAGATTATCGATCATCTTCCATCGGCCAACGAGCGGGATCTCACGGTGACGCCGGTCGCGGTTCGAGGTCCGGTCGAGACCGAGTATCCATGGCAGCAGCTGCCAGTCGCCACGCGCCCATCGATACTGACGCGACACGGCGACATCGTACCGGGCCGGGAACTCGTCGATGACCTCGATGTCGGATACCAGACCGGCCCGGGCGAAGATACCTTCCAGAAGATCGTGGCTGAGCAGCGCGTTGTCCGGAATTCGCCCGGAGAGCGCGGCCTCGAAGAGATCGACATCGTAGATCCCCTTGCCGCAATAGGAGCCCTCGCCGAACAGGTCCTGGTATACGTCCGAGACCGCGCAGGCATAAGGATCCATGCCGCTCGTACTCGAAAACACCCGCTGGAACAGCGATCCTTCGGAGCCGGTCGGCATGGATGGCGTGACCCGCGGCTGCAGCACCGCGTAACCATCGATGACACGGCCCGACTTAGGACAAAGTATCGGCTGGTTCAGCGGATGCGCCATTTTTCCGATCAGGCGTTTGGCGGCTCCGCGTGGCAATCGCGTGTCGGCATCGAGGACGATGACATAGCGGACGCCGGTGGGTACGACCGGCAACCGGTCCTCAACCGGAACGAAGCTCGTGTCCGTGGCGCCGCGCAGCAGCCGATTGAACTCGTGCAGCTTGCCGCGTTTGCGTTCCCATCCGATCCACTTTCCCTGCCCCTCATTCCAAAGCCGGCGGCGATGCAGCAACAAGAACCGCTCGCCAGCGGGGCCCGGCCCGTGGCGCCGATTGAGGGCCGCGAGTCCTTTAGCGGCATCGTTGAGCAGTGCGTCGTCGCCCGCCACGCTCTCGGTGGCAGAATCCGTCCAGTCCGTGAGCAGAACGAAGCACAGGTCGCCGTCGGAATTCGCCAGATGATGGACCTCCAGCCGTTCGATCTGCTCCGCTATCATGTCGCGCGATGTCAGAAGCGTGGGCACGACAATCGCCGTCCGCAGGCCCGACGGCACGCCGCCGGAAAGTTCGAGGCTCGGCAGAGTGATTGCCTCAAATCGATTCGTGGCGCCGCAATTCACCAGCGCCATGGCGGCCTCCGACGCCGGGATCAGAGCGAGCAGCGCCAATCCAAATAATGCCCAGTACCCATCGCGTTCCGCGTCCCAGCTCAACATCAGTATCGCGATGACGACCATGACGGCCGCGACAACCGCGATATAGGCGGAGATCCCAGCGGCCGCGTTGGCGCGGGAGAGCCATCCCTTTATCGTGACGTGAAATCCGACCGTCGTTTGAAATGCCGTCCGTCCGTCCGCGACGAGGTAATAGCCGGGATCCTGCTGGCGAACCGATGCGACATCGCCTTTGCTTCGCACCTGGTCTCTCGCGCGTCTGGCCTCGCGGAGAGCCAATCGGGCGATCTCGATCTCCGACTGACCTGAACCTCGCGCCAGTTCTTCGATCGCGCGGCGGTACAAATCCCGCGTCGGGAAATCGAGCGCGGCGAAATTGCTCTCCGCACTCAGTACCGCATCGACGAGACTAACGCTTTCGAACAACTCCCTCCAGTCGATGGCGGACAACAGGCGCATGCTCGTGATGACGTTGCGGATCGTTACATTCGCCGCGCCTTGACGTTGTTGCTCCTCATGAACAATGATGTCGGCCGTGGTATTCTGGGCCGCCAGTCGTTCGTCGAGCCAGAGCAACGCCGGAATTACGCGCGGATCCTGTTCGCGCAAGCGCTGCGCCAGTTGCGCGGCGAAAGGCGCTGACAGCGGCCGGTCGATCCGTCCTAAGACAGCGTCTGTCGGCTCGGGCTCGTGGCTGCCCGCGCCAAGCAACCGGTCGGCCATTGAATTGGCCTCATGGCGTGCCGCTTCATGCTCGACGATGCCATCGGCCAGGCGCCGTAAATTCTCCACCAGTACGACGCGCAGCGTGATCGGCACCGCCCAGAGTTCGCCAATGGTCAATGGCTGCACAAGCTGGTAGGCGCTCAGGAAGCGGCACAGCATCCGTGGGTCGAATTGGCTGTCGGTGTGGGCGACGAATGCCCAGGCGAGACCGAAGACGCGGGGATATCCCTTGAACGGACCATCGATGAGTTTGGGCAACTGGCGGTGGAAGCCGGGCGGAAGATCGGTCCGGATCGCCTGAACCTGCTCCTCGACCACATGAAAGTTGTCGATCAGCCAATTGGCCGCGGGCGTGATCCCGCGTTCCGAACGGATAGCCGAGATGGTCGCGTGATACGCGGCCCGCAGTGCCCGGTCGTTGTCGTGCAGACGTTTCTCCAACCGTCGGTCGGTCGTCGGCTTCGGCGCGATGGGTTGAGCAGCCGCGAGACTCCTCGCATGCTGCTCGAGCCGTTCAATGCTGAAGAGTTCCGCGCGGATCGGCTTGTCGTGGCTCCAGGCCGGAGGCTTGGGCAGGGGACTGAAAACCCGGTGCAAACCCGCGCGAAGCCTCGTGCCCATGGAGGCTCGCGAGAAGTCATTTTCGAAGTCGGCAGAAGAAATTTCGTGCTCCGGAACCGGCCGCTCATGGAGTTGCACGTTCATCCGCCGCCTCCGCTCAATTGGTAGTTGGAAAAACGCACGAATTCGCCGATCGTTACGCAGACGCGTTGTTCGGCTGGCGGCCGACTTGCCCCCGAAAGAATAGCGTCTGAGCTGCCTGGGCCGGCAGCCTCGGAAAGTACGCATGCGGTGGCATGAATTGCCTTGAGCCAAATGGAACAGTGAAAGCCAGCCGCGGGACATTGTCCCGGGCCATCCAGCGAAGCTGGCGCCTGACTCAGTCGGAACAAATTCAGGGATGTCGCGACTGCCACCTCTGAGTATATTCCGGGTCTATGGACACGAACTCGCGGCCGCCTATATTTGGCGTGATCGCACCTAACGTGACGGAACCCATGCCGGAAACAGCATTGACAACGGCTGACGCGTCCGCCGAGCCGGACGACGATCTGCTGGATCGGTTCCAACGCGCGGCATTCGGTTATTTTGTGGAACAATTCAATTCCGAGAACGGTCTGGTTGCCGACGCGAGCCGGGCCGGAGCACCCTCCAGCATCGCGGTCGTGGGCTTTGCTCTGTCTTGTTATCCGGTTGGCGTGGAGCGTGGTTGGATGTCCCGAGCGGATGCGGCAGCACGCACACTCGTCACCCTGCGGTTCTTTTGCGACAGCCGGCAAAGCGAACAGCCGGACGCAACCGGTTATAAAGGATTCTATTACCACTTCCTCGACATGAAAACCGGCAGGCGAGTCTGGAATTCGGAACTGTCTCTGATCGACACCACGCTACTGCTGGCGGGTGTGCTGACCGCGAGCGTTTATTTCGACGCGGACACACCGGAAGAGACCGAGATTCGCGGACGCGCCGATGCGATATACCGCCGGATGGATTGGCGGTGGGCACGCGGCGGCGCGGCGACGGCGCGGCAAGGATGGAAGCCGGAAAGCGGGTTTTTGCACTACGGCTGGGATGGCTATGACGAGGCGATCATTCTCTACGTTCTCGGCCTGGCATCGCCATCGCACCCTCTGCCGCACGAGAGCTTCACCGCGTGGACCGCGACCTACCAATGGGAGAATATCTACGGTTACGAGTTCCTCTACGCCGGGCCACTTTTCATTCATCAATTTTCGCATGCCTGGATCGACTTCAACGGCATTCGGGATCGCTTCATGAGGGAGAAGGACAGCGACTATTTTGCCAGTAGCCGCCGCGCCGTTGATGTTCAACGGGAGTATGCACGGCGCAATCCTTACGAATTCAGTGGCTACGGCGAGGATTGTTGGGGCCTTACCGCGAGCGACGGGCCGGGCTTCAGGATGTTGAAGATCGAAGGCAAAAACCGACACTTCATCGGCTATGGCGCGCGCGGCGTGCCTTATGGACCGGATGACGGCACGCTCGGTCCCAGCGCGGCACTGGCATCGCTACCGTTCGCGCCTGAGTTGGCCTTGCGGGCGTTGCGCCATTTTTGCGTAAATTATCCCGACCTGTTTCGCGACTGGAGAATGCCAGGCGGTTTCAATCCGACGTTTCCGGGCGACGGCCCTTCCGGCTGGATTTCCAGGGATTGCTTTGGGCTCGACCAGGGTATCCTCGTTCTGATGATCGAGAACTATCGCTCGGGGCTGATCTGGAAGCTGATGCGGCGGTGTCCTTTTATCCAAACTGGTCTGCGTCGCGCCGGATTCACCGGCGGCTGGTTGGCATGACGGACACCTCGGTGTCGCGAGAAAGCCCGCGGGTAAGGACGAACCGTCACCTGGCGATCACGTCCGTCGCGCGTTGATGGACAACGTTCGCCCGCCTGGTTGTTACAACCCCAGACCCAAGGACAGATATGATCTCGTTGTCATCGGCGCGGGCCCAGCCGGTCTGACCGCGGCGCGCGGAGCAGCGTTAAGGGGCGCGAAGGTGGCCCTTGTCGAGCGCGCGTTGATCGGCGGCGATTCGCTGAATGTCGGGAGCGTACCGTCGAAGGCCCTGATCCGAACCGCGCGTATTTATGCCGATATGCGCGGTACGGAGAGCTTCGGCAGTCGGACGCCGGACACGATCAGCATCGACTTTCCAGCCGCGATGGACCGCATGCGGAGGGTACGGGCGCGGCTCGGCAGGGCTGTTTCGGCACGTCGAATATGCGAGGCTGGCATCGACGTCTATTTTGGCGAGGCGCGCTTCGCGGGCTCCGACACCATTACGGTGGCCGATAATGTCCTACGTTTCAAAAAGGCGCTGATCGCGACGGGGGCAAGGGCGCTGATCACGCCGATCCCTGGGCTCAAGGAGACCGGGTACCTGACCAACGAGACTGTCTTCAATCTGTCCGAATGTCCGCGCCGCTTGTTGGTGATGGGCGGCGGTCCTCTGGGCTGCGAACTGGCGCAGGCGTTTTGTCGCTTCGGATCGTACGTCGTCATAGCGCAGAACGACCCAATGTTTCTTCCCAGGGAGGAACGCGACGCAGCCCAGATTCTTTCGGAGGCCCTGGCCCGAGATGGTGTTGAGGTTCACCTCAACACAACGGTGGTCGCGGTTCGCATGGAGGGCACACAAAAAGTTGTCGACATGATATGCGCCGGCGAAAGGTTCAGCGTCTCCGTCGACGAAATCCTGGTCGGCATTGGTCGCGCGCCCAATGTCGAAAGCCTGAATCTCAAGGCCGTCGGCGTTTTGTACGACACGGAAGCCGGGATCCATATCGACGACTTTCTGCGAACCAGCAACCCAAGGATATACGCTGCGGGCGATGTGTGCCTCGAGCACAAGTTCACTCACGCCGCTGAGGCCTCCGCACGTATCGCGATGACGAATGCCCTGTTCAGGGGCCGCGGTAGACTGAGTGCGATGACGATCCCCTGGTGCACCTATACCGATCCGGAAATTGCTCATGTCGGTCTTTACGTGCGAGAGGCATGGGATAAATCCATACCGGTGGAGACCTTCACGGTTCTCATGCATGACGTTGACCGCGCGGTGACCGACGGCGAAGATGAAGGATTCGTTAAAATCCATGTGAAGCAAGGCACCGATCGGATTCTTGGTGCCACGGTAGTCGCGCGCCATGCTGGAGAGATGATCGGCGGACTTTCGCTCGCGGTCAGCGCCGGGATCGGCTTGCGCGCGCTCGCGCGGGTCATTCATGCCTATCCGACGCAGGCCGAGGCGATCAAAATGGCGGCAGATGCTTATCACCGCGCGCGTCTGACGACAGGCCACGGCACGTTGGCGAAGGGCACATCGCCGTAGTCGTGAAGCGATGGATCACGAAGCGCTTACTCCCACAGTCCGGCGTTGGGGCCCGGTCGGAGGCTCCGCGTCATGTCCGCACAGGTGTTCTTTGGCGGCGGTTCCCAGACGCGGACGGACGAGCGTTTTCCGGACATGGATCGGACACAGGTTCGCGGCGCGCGAATCCGAGGTTCCATGCACCACGTATCATATTGGCATAGTTGGACAATCTGGTTGCGGGGAGGTGCAACCAATCTTATCTACTCTTTGCGGCGCCGGGGCTCAGTCTCTTGAAAAGGCGAGCCTTTTGAGCGTTTCGCGAACAAAGGGGTGGCAGGACATCGGGACATATAGCGAAGAATTTCCGGTTTTCGGCAGTTCCATGGATCAAAGCGAGCCTCGGCTCGAATAAAATCGCTGAGTAGTTCCCGAGCCTCTCGCCGGCGCAATCCCTGCCGTAGGATTAGGGCGTATCGTCAATTGAGCCAAATGACGCTTGCAACCAGATGGACGGCGGCGAGGAAGTTTCGGGCGGTCTTGTCGTAACGGGTTGCGATCGCGCGAAACTGCTTGAGTTTGGCGAAGAAGTTTTCGATCAGATGGCGCGCCGCGTAAAGATGCCGATCGAGTTTCCTGGGCGCCTTTCGGTTGACCTTTAATGGGATCACCACTTTCTTTCCGGCGGCCAGGAGCGGCTTGATGACCCGTTCGTCGGCGTCGAAGGCTTTGTCGGCGAGCAAAACGTTCGCCTGCATGTCTGGCAACAGTTCATCCGCACCCACGAGATCGTGGACCTCGCCGCGCTGAGCCGGTATATCGACGATGGCCGTCTTGAGATGACCAATAACGCCGCCGAACGCGGCATGAAGGCTCCGGTGCTTGGCCGGAAGAATTATCTGTTCGCCGGCTCGGACGCGGGAGGTGAACGCGCCTCCTGCCTCTACACGTTGATCGAGACCGCGAAAATGAACGGCGTCGATCCTCAGCCCTGGCTCACCGACGTCATCGGGCGTATCGCCTCGCATCCCATCAAACGGATCGATGAACTGATGCCCTGGAACTGGAACCGGCAGACAGCGATCGTTGGCTGACGCTTACGATTATCCGACTTTGGCGGGCAACTTATCGCTCCCGTGGTGAGCGGCATAATGGTTGTGGCTCACCCTGAACGAATGCTCGTGGCCGCACTTTATGCAGGCGAATATCTCACAATCCCATTCAAGGGACGGTCCGTCTGGGTCAATTCGTTTGAGCCGTAGTTCGCCCTGGCAAAGCTTGCAGTGTAACGTGGGTGGTGGTTCGACAAGGGTACGCATGTGATTTCCTTTCGCCCGATGTTCGGAGCAAGGAAAAAGGGACGCTCAAATAGGTCCCGATCAGTGCGATTGGTTGGAGGCCGAACGCCTTGAGCCAGCGTCTCGGTCAGATCATTCATGCGCTCTTCATGGCTTGGTGTCCAGCCCGACCACATCCCTCCTTATCGGCTCGCCTTTACAGGACGTCACTCAGCCTGTGCTAAACCGCCTCTTTCAGTTCCTTGGCTGCTCGGAAAGCGATCTTCTTGCTGGCCTTGATCTCGATAGCCTCGCCGGTCCCCGGATTTCTCCCCATCCGGGCAGGACGATTTTGAACTTGCGGTATGCCGAGGCCGGTCAGACGGACTTTCTCGCCGTTCTTGAGATGGCGAGTGGCGAGCGTCATCAGGCCGCTCAACACCGATTCGGTCTGCTTCTTCGACGAATTACAGCTATCAGCCAACTCCGTTGCCATCTGCCTAAGCGTTAGCATCGTTGCCAGCCCCCACATGGTTTGCGGGAACGTCTAAGGGCGTTCTGCTTGGCGAATTACGAGGGGCAATGGACCTTAGCGGAGAACGAGAGTTCTTTGTTCGCACAGTGTCCGGTAATCGGCGCGTTAAGTGCATTTTTCAGGAGAATACTCCAGGCAACACAGCCTTTACACCGCCCTCAAGGCATTCGGCCGGGTCATCAAATCCATGTTCATTCTGCGCTACATCGACGATGTCGAATTGCGCATGGCGATCGAGAACCTGCTCAACAGGATCGAACTCGGCAACCGGTTCAGGGGATCGTAGAATGTCCTTCACTCCCTGGTCCTGGCCCCCGATGCCGCACAAACACAATGCTAATCGCCGTCACCACATCCCGAAGATGGCGTTCAAGGTTCAGAGCTGGCCGGAATACGAAACGTGGCTACGTCGGCGTGGCAGTCTGACCTTGTGGCTCGAGACGGCGCACTGCGGCACTGGCAGACCATAGGACCGGGCGGTCAGGCTCGTTATACGGATGCCGCCATCCAGACCACGCTGATGGTTCGCACGGCGTTCAAGCTGGCGTTGCGGCAGACCGAAGGTCTGATGGCATCGGTCATTACGCTGATGGACATGACGATCTCAGCGCCAGATCACACCACGATCAGCCGACGGGCCGGGACGTTGCCGGTGATCCAGCCGGCCTCTGTACCGGACGGTCCCTTGCATTTATTGATCGACAGCACCGGCCTGCAGGTCTACGGGGCGGGTCAATGGCTGGAGGCGAAACACGGCGCGAAGCCCCGGAGGAAGTGGCGTAAACTCCATCTGGCTGTCGATGCCGCCAATGGCATGATAGTTGCGCAGACCCTCACGGACCAGGACGTCGACGATCCGTCTCAGGTGGCATCTCTGCTCGATCAGATTGGCGGAGGAATTGCCAAGGTGACGGCGGACGGCGCGTATGATGGCGCAACCACCTACGCAACGATCACGGCGCATGGCGATGACATCGAAATCGTGATTCCACCGCGCTCGACTGCGGTACCCAGTGATGAACTGGGTCCGCTCGTACAGCGCGACCGGCATCTTGAAATGATCACCGAGCGAGGACGGTTGGCTTGGCAGAAAGCAACAGATTATGGCCGACGCTCACTCGTCGAAACGACGATGGGCCGATACAAGGCACTGATCCGACCTCGGCTGCGAGCACGCGGCCTCCCCGCCCAGCAGGCTGAGGCAGCCACCGGCGTCGCGGTTCTGAATCGGATGCTTGCGGCCGGACGCCCAAACTCCGTTCGTTGCCTACGTGTTATCGCATAACGGATCGGGCCTGGCGTCATCTCGTCCTCCATTCTGGTGTGCACCAACGCCAGTGTCGTGCCGAAATCACGCGGTACACCCGGCCGGATCGCTCATGCCGGACTGCCGCTTGGCAAGCACAATCAGGAAATCTATGGCGGGCTGCTGGCGAAGACCGAGGCGGAAATGAAAGCGTTCGTCGAACCAGGGGTGATCTAACCCATCTTTAGCACTTTTTCCGCATTTAACGTAACGAACTCCGGAAAAACGGCGGAAATGGCCGCCATATTTCCGGAAAACGTTTGTAGTGCCATAATATTTTGTTAACCCATTGACTTTTACCCAAGCCGCGCGGACCCTCCAACGGTATCCGAAGAGGGGGCCGAAAACGTGCCCAATCAGCCTTTACGACGCGAATGTAGTGCCACACGGGATTTTTTCGACTCGCAAGATCTTGATAAGGCGGGGTATTTTGAGAGGGGTGCTAAACATGGGCTAAGCTGACGGCGGCCCTGGAGTTGTTATGGCCGCCAGCTTCCTCCCCGATCGCTCATGCCGGTCATGGCGGTGACCTGAACAATTCTTTCGGGCCTCGCGCACGCACGCTTCCTCCTGCCGCGCGACAATTGACCTTCGAAGCAACCCGCGCGTCGCGACTACTCGGCCGCCATCATCCGCAGTTCCTCCACCGCCGAAAGGATTGGCAGGCCCTCGATGGACCTGGAGGGTTTGCCATCGACGCCGACCAGCGGTTCGCCCACCAGCGTGATCCGATAAAGCTGGCGATCGAATTCGGATTGAAAGATGTCTCTCGGCGCCAGGTGCGCGGTCGAGCGATTGTCCCAGAAAGCGATGTCGCCTGGGTTCCATTTGAAGCGCACCGTGTATTCCGGGCGAACGACATGCTCCCACAGCATCTCGAGAATTTTGACGCTTTCGCGCGGCGTGAGCCCGACCACGGACTTAAGGAAGGATGGGCTGGCGAAAAGCACGCGTTCTCCGGTCTCGGCATGGACGGTCACGAGCGGATGTTCGCTTTTCAACGCGCGACGTTTAACCCGCTCATCGTATGCACCTCCCTTGCCGTCTCCGCGTGGCTCGAACGCGTGAATGCCGCGCAGACCATCGACGATCCCGCGCATCGTTTCCGATAAACCGGCATAGGCGGCCGCGAGGTTGGTCCAGAACGTGTCGCCGCCATACGGCGGGATTGTCACGCCTCGCAGAATGGAGGCGCAGGGCGGATTGACGGCGGCCGTCACGTCGGTGTGCCAACCAAACCAAGGGGTCACCATCATCGCCACGTATTTCTCGTTGGCGGTCCGGTTCTTGGCGACCGAGTAGATTTCGGGATGGCCCTCCACATGGCCGAACACCGCGTGGCCGATGGTCGGCTCGCCGAACTGGCGCGCCATGGCCACATGCTGGGCATGATCGAGATGCTGGTCCCGGAAGAAAATGACCTTCCACTTCAGGAACGCGTCCCGCACTTCCTTCAATTGCGGTGCCGGCAACGGCCTGCCGAGGTCGACGCCCCGGATCTCCGCCCCGATGTGCAGGGTGAGTGGAATGACTTCGATGGAGTCCGTTGTTCCGGCACCGGCGGTCTGTTGAAGCGACGAGACCATTTGTTTCCGTCCTCCGTTTTCGTGAGCGGGACACACCACGCCGCGGCTGTCAATGTCGTCCGGCGGGCTGGCGGAGCAATTTCACCGTCGTTCGACGCTCCGCCCGTAGCGCCGCGGTTCGATGCACGAAGCGATTTCGACAACCGCCATGACAAGGTAATGTGGAGCAGTCGACACTTCGACGACAAACCGCCGTCAGCCTGACAGGAGGCAACGATGAACGACGCGCCTGGAGTTCCCACTGGTATTCCCACCAGCATCCCCCGGCCCTTGGTCACCGGCCCATCCGCATGGGTTGGCCCTGACCTGGCCCAGCGGCCGGAGGAGTGGACCTACACGCTCTCGCCGGCTGAGATCGCGGAGATCGAGGCGGCCACGGCCACGGTCCGCCGCCTCGGCATGGACATCGCGGATATTCGCCGGCCTGATTTTCCCCTGCCAACGTTGGGGCCGGTGCTCGACCAGCTACGCCACGACGTGCTGAACGGGCGCGGCTTCGTGTTGATGCGCGGCCTGCCCGTCGAAGGCCGCCCGATCGCCGACAGCGCCACGGCTTATTTCGGAATCGGCACGTATTTCGGTAGCGCGCGATCGCAGAACGCCAAAGGTCATGTCCTTGGCCATGTGCGTGACCTGGTGGTGTTCAGCGCGTGCTCACACGCCGGGATCGTCAACGTCATGCATCATGTGCACGCGACGTTCCCGGACGTGCATCTCCATGCGGTGATGGGAGGTTTCCATTTGTCGGGACCGACCGAGGCGATCATCCCTGAAACGGTACGGGATCTTGGCACATTCGGTCTCGACCTCATGATCCCGGCGCATTGCACCGGCTGGCGCGCGCTGAACGCACTGGAACGCGCCTACGGAGAAAAGGTAGTGGTGCCGTCAGCCGTGGGGAAGCGGTTCACATTGTGAATTCCGCGATGAATTCATTCCGGTGGCAACATATCCGCGACAGCCATTGCCTGAGCCAGGGTCTATCGAGCTTCCGGAACGTCAAATCGTATGGCGACAAAACAATCAGACGGGTTCTGACCGTGACCCGTCACGATCATCCGGCAGCCCCTGACCAGGTGCGAGTTCCAACCACATCGCATTCAGGGCCGCGAACGCGGCCGCGAAACCGAGGCCTAAAACCCAGGCAAAATACCACATGCCGCCGGTCCTTCAGTAGGCCGTGTGCTCATCGGCGTTGATTTGTTCCGCGGTCACCGTCCCGCGCAGGACACGGTAAACCCAGGCCGTGTAAGCCAATACAATCGGTAACAGCACCGCGGTCACCACCGCCATGATCGCGAGAGTAAGGCGGCTTGATGAGGCGTCCCATACGGTCAACCCGGCCTTTGGCACCAGTGAGGACGGCAGCAGAAACGGGAACAGGCTGCACCCGGCGGTCGCGATCACACCAGCCACGGACAACCCGCTGGCCAGAAAGGCCAGCACCGGACGCCGTCCCAGACGCGCCAGCAGCACGGAAGTCGCCGCTCCGGCCAAGCCAAGCAGCGGCGCCGCCATCATCCACGGATACGCCGAATAATTCATTAGCAACCCGCCTGGGACCCGGGCAACCTGTTTCAGTAACGGATTGGATGGGCCCTCCGTTCCGGCGAACGCGGTGATCGCGTAGCCGTCGAGCCGCGCCGCCCACAGCCCGCCAAAGACGAACAGCACCACCAGCGTGATACCGGCCAGCGTCCCGGCGCGGCGGGCACGATCGCGAATGTCGCCCGCGGTCTTGCACGCGAGATACGCGGCGCCGTGCATGGTCAACATCGCCACACTGACCAGACCGCACAGCAAGGCGAACGGATTGAACAGCGCCCAGAACGAGCCCTCGTACGTCAGGCGCAGTGTCTGATCGAACCGGAACGGCATGCCTTGCAACACGTTACCGAAGGCGACGCCGTAGACCAGCGCGGGCACGAAACCGCCGAGAAACAAGGCGCCGTCCCAGACCGCGCGCCACGCCGGCGCTGCAACCTTGCTACGGAACTTGAACCCAACCGGGCGCAGGATCAGCGAGCACAGCAGCAACAGCATCGCCAAATAAAAGCCGGAGAAAGCGACGGCATAAAGCGGCGGCCAGGCCGCGAAGATCGCGCCGCCGCCAAGGATCAGCCACACCTGATTGCCTTCCCATACCGGCCCCACCGTATTGATGACGATGCGGCGCTCCATGTCGGTCTGGCCGACGATCGGCAGCAGGATCGCCACGCCCAGATCGAACCCGTCCATGACGGCTATGCCGATCAACAGTATCCCCAGAACCGCCCACCAAAGCAGGCGCAGAAATTCGTAATCGAAGATGCCCATTCCCATCACGCACCGCCTTCGTGGGCCAGTGTCCCGCGAGGCGCCATCGTGAAACCGTCCGGACCGTGCCGGATGGTGCGAACCATCAAGTAAAGCTCGACCACCAGAAGCACCGAGTAGAACACCACGAACGCGGCCAGAGAGATCATGACGTCGGAGGCGGCGTTCCCGGATACGGACAGGAAGGTCGGCAGCACGCCGTCGATCGTCCACGGCTGACGCCCGCCCTCGGCGACGTACCAGCCGAGTTCCGCGGCGATCCAGGGCAGAGGCAACGAATACAAACAAACCCACAGCACCGCGCGCGATCGTTCAAGCTGCCTCACGGAAGCGCGCCAGAACATCAGGCCGAACAACGCGATGAACCAAAAACCCAGCCCAACCATCACGCGAAAACTGAAAAACAACGGCACCACCGCCGGGACCGTGTCCCAGGCCGCGGCCTTCACCTGTGCATCGGTCGCGTCAGTCACCTCCGGTGCATATCGCTTCAGCAGCAGTGCGTAGCCGAGATTCGCGGCGTGCGCGTGAAACCGCTCCAGCAACGCCGGATCGCCGCGATGCGTGTGGAGATCGCGCAAGGCACCGTATGCGATCATGCCGTCGCGGATGCGTTGTTCCGCTTCGGTGACGAGGTTGCCGATGCCGGCGACCTCTCCATCGATCGAACGAGTGGCGATCAACCCCAGGACCCACGGTACCCGAACGGCGTAATGCGTGGTCCGCGCCGCGACATCCGGCAGACCGATCACCGTGAACGACGCCGGTGCCGGCTCGGTCTGCCACTCCGCCTCGATGGCGGCGATTTTCATTCGCTGATTCAGGCCGGCGGTGTAACCGCTTTCGTCCCCCAGCACGACGACGGACAGCGCTGACGCCAGGCCGAAACTGGCGGCCACCGTCATCGACCGGATGGCGAGGCCACGATGCCGGCCGCGCAACAAATAAAATGCGCTGATCGACAGCACGAACATCGCGCCGGTAACATAACCTGCCGAAACGGTATGAACGAACTTCGATTGTGCCACGGGATTGAAGACCACCGCCGCGAAGTCGGTCACCTCCATGCGCATGGTGTCGACGTTGAATTGCGCCCCGATGGGATTTTGCATCCAGGCATTGGCGATCAGGATCCATAGGGCGGAGAGATTGCTGCCTAGGGCCATTAGAATGGTGACGATCAGATGCTGAACCCGGGTCAGACGGCTCCAGCCGAAAAAGAACAGCCCGACGAAGGTCGCTTCGAGAAAGAAGGCCATCAGACCCTCGATCGCCAACGGTGCGCCGAACACATCGCCGACATATTGCGAGTAGTAAGCCCAGTTGGTGCCGAACTGGAATTCCAATGTGATGCCGGTGGCGACGCCCATGGCGAAGTTGATGCCGAACAGCATGCCCCAGAACCGCACCATGTCGCGCCAGATGGTGCGTCCCGTGGTGACGTAAATGCTCTCCATGATCGCCAGGATGATTGACAGCCCAAGTGTCAACGGCACGAACAAGAAATGATACATCGCAGTCAGGCCGAACTGCAGACGGGAAAGCTCAACGACGTCCATGATGATCACTTTCGCGCGTTTGTTTCGATCGGGCGTACATTGAAGAAGTGGCCGGCGATGTCAGCCGGCGCACGATGCAACGGCGAGAAGAAGGCCACATAGAGCACGGCCAGCAGAACGACCTTGAGCGTCATCGCCAACACGAGGTCGCGCCACGGCTTAGGCACGGCGGTAACGGTCTGCGCACTCATGAAACCGACACCAACTCGCCGCCTTGTACCACGGTCAAAGAGCCCTGAGGCAGCGGGCGCCAATTTTCATCAGTGAGCGGGACACTGGCGAACAGCATCAGGGATTGCGGCCCCGGCGCGATATCGACTCCGGCGGCCGGCAAAGTATCGTGGTCGACTGGACAGCTACGTCCCAGCATCACCACGCCCGGCGGCACGATCTGCCCGTCCGGCTGCGTACGGCGGTCGGCATGCGCGATCAACAAGTCGCCATCAGTATAGAGAAAGTTCGCCGGTCCCATCAGCCGAAGTTCCGCGGCGAGCCCGGCCACGACGCCGGCCCTGTCCGCCACCGACGGCATTCCCGCGTCCCAGAGCGGAGCCATGCGGGCCAGCAGCGCGCAAAACGCGATCTCGGAGTCCGTTTCTCCGATGGGACGAAATCGCGCTCGTGGATCCAGCTTCTGCTCGATCCTGGAGAAATAGCCGTTGTGCGCGAACAGATGGACGCGCCCTCCCAGTTCGCGTTGAAACGGCTGTGTGTTGCTCAGTGCGATACCGCCTTGCATGGCGTGGCGAACATGAACGAGCACGACCCGCCCTCCCAAGGGACGTTGGTCCAGGAAGGGGAGCCAGGGACTGTCGCCGGCGGGTTCTGGTTCACGGAAAACCCGGGCATCGCGCCCATCGTGAAACGCCACGCCCCAACCATCGCCAAGCCGGTGGGACGTGCTGCCACGACGTGCCAGGATCCCGAGCGAGAGGCGGACCGAGGTCGGGACGTGGCTCGACATGGCGAAAAGCTCGCACATAGGCGGGCAGCCTCACTCGAACGCCATGCCTCGCTTCATTCCCAGCGCTTTGAACACCATCGCCGCCGGGCAGAAGCCGGTGATACTGGCCTGCATCAGGTTCAATCCAACGAACCCGCTCAGCAGATACCAGTAAGGGTTGACCTGCCAGCCCAACACCACCCCGAGCAGTGCCAGTGCGCCCGCGAAAAACATGACGGCCCGATCGATACTCATGACATTGTTCTCCTTAACGCCCGGTGGTGGTCGCGGTCTCGGTCGCATGGCGGCGTGCCCATGCGACGATGGAAGCGGTGTCCAACGCCCCCGCGGTCTGACCCGCGACGGTGCCGTGACGGAACAGGAACAGCGCGGGAATGCCCCGCACGCCGAGCCGCGACGTCACGTTTGGCGCCGTGTCGGCATTCAGTTTGATCAGCCGCATCCCCGGTTCCAAGGTCTTCGCCGCCTGAGCGAAGCCCGGCGCCATCGTCCGGCACGGGCCGCACCAAGGCGCCCAGACGTCCAACAGCACCGGAATGCCGTTGCCGTGGACGTGACGCTCGAAGCCGGCTTCATCGACTTCGAGCGGGTGCCCCTCGAACAACGCAAGATGGCAACCGCCGCATTTCGCCGCGGCGGCGGGGCGGTCCGCCGGCACGCGGTTCACCGCGGCGCAGTGCGGACAAACGACATGAGTTGCTTCAGGCATGGGGGACCGGGTCCATTTCGGGTTGTTTCAGTTTCTGGATATCCAGCCGATTGAGCACGAACCGCTCGTAGAAGGGCTCGCTTTCGCCGGTTCGAATCTTGCGCAGGAAATATTTTTCGAACGCGACCTTCGCCAGATGCACCCAGGCGCCCTTGGCGGCCCAGTTGACGTTGCGCGGCGGTATTTGCGGCTGCGCGACGAAGGCAACCCCGCTGTCGCCGAAGTCCGCGAGGCATACCGCGTTCCAGGTCGCTCGCGCGTGAACCAGCTTGTCGCGCAGTAACGCGCCGATGTTGTGCGCGACCGCGGTGACCATCGATTCGATCATGAAACCGGTCTTCGGGACGCCGACCAGCACCGGCGTCGGGCCGGTGGGCCGGATCGCGACGCAAACCCCGACCGCGAAGATCTCCGGAAATACCGGGTAGCGCAGGTATTTGTCGACCACCACGAAGCCGCGTGGATTGACCAGGCCTTCGATCCCGCGCATGGCGGAAACACCGCGAAAGGCCGGTAGCATCATAGCGTGCCCGAGGGCCAATTGATGCGTGGCGAGGACGGCTCCATCGGCCGCTATCTCCTCCACCGACATGTTGTCCGAAGCAACATTGGTGACGCGCGCGTTGGTGACCCATTTGATATGGCGTTGCCGGAACTCCGACTCCAGTAGGCCCTTGGTGTCGCCGACGCCGTCCAGGCCGAGATGGCCGATATAAGGTTCCGCCGTCACGAACGTCATTGGCACCCGGTCGCGCAGCTTCCGGCGGCGTAGTTCCGTGTCCAGAATAAACGCGAACTCATAGGCGGGACCGAAGCACGACGCCCCCTGTACCGCGCCGACGATCAGCGGTCCGGGCTGGGCACAAAACCGCTCGAACGCGGCATGGGCTTTCTCCGCGTGCGACGTCTGACAAATCGATTGTGTGTGGGCATCAGGGCCCAACCCGACGATCTCATCGAACGCGAGGTCCGGGCCGGTGGCGATCACGAGGTAATCGTAGGGCACCCGCTCGCCGGTTTCCAGTTCGACGGATTTTTCCACCGGATGCACCGCGCGGGCGCCTTCAGTGCACAAGCGGATGTTCTTGCGTTTCGTGACGGCGGCCAGATGGACCTCGATATCCTTCCGCTTGCGCCAGCCGATCGCGACCCAGGGATTGGAGGGCACGAACTGATAGGCCTCGGACTGGCCGATCAGCGTCACGCGATCGCCGGGGCGAAGCTGATCGCCCAACTCGAAGGCCATCAGCGTGCCGCCCAGACCGGCACCGAGAACCACGATTTCAGCCATTTTGCACTCTTCTCGCTGTTGCCCACATGGAAGCGCCGCACCGGGCCGCGTCGGACGAGACCGACCGGGTGGCAGGAAACCGCTTGACTATATATTCGAAGATACGTAGGAACGCAACCATGAAAATGAACCTCGCCATCATGCGTGGGTCTGCCGACCGGGCCGCCGAGTTCCTGAAGTCTTTGGGCAACCGGCACCGGTTGCTTATCCTGTGCCAATTGCTCGACGCCGAGCGGTCGGTCACTGATCTCAGTCAGTTCCTCGAGATCCGGGATTCGACAGTATCGCAGCACTTGGCGCTGTTGCGCCGGGAAGGCCTGGTGAAGGCGCGCCGCGACGGTCAAACGATCTGGTACTCGCTCAGCAGCGATCCCGCCCGGGAGATACTGGCGGCGCTGTATCGCTGCTTTTGCTCCGCCCCCGGCGAGAACGGCATCGACATTGCGCCCGCGGAAGCTGCCTCGTCGTCAAACGCCACGGTGGGCCGTTCCCGCCGCGCCACGCAAAGGACACCGCCCAAATGACCACGCACGCCAGACCCGCGCTTCACGAAATCGCCCCGGCGGATCTCCACGACCGGCTGCTTCGGCATGAGGTGATCCTGGTCGATGTTCGGGAAGCGCACGAGTACGCGGCCGAGCGTATTCACGGCGCGTTGCTGTTCCCGCTCTCGACCTTCGATCCATTGGTGTTACCGGCCGATCCAAAGCGGCCGATCGTGCTGCAATGCGGCTCCGGTAAACGTTCCGGGATGGCACTTACACGATGTGGCGCGGCTGGTGTGCCTGTCGACACCCATTTGGTGGGAGGGATCGCCGCGTGGAAAGCGGCCGGACTGCCCACCGTGACGCTCGACCCCGGCACCGGTGTGGTTGTCAATCGCCAATAGAGGCGCCCAACAAAGGATTAATCCAATGCGGCGACTCGCTTTCGCGCTGGCGGCCCTGCTTGCATCACCAGCGGTCATCCCAGTCTGGGCGGCCGAAACGCTGACTGTACGGCCGGCCAATGTCGTTGACGAAAAAGCGGTGTTCGCCACGGTCGAAAGCGCCAACGTGGTGCCGGCCCGCGCACGCATCGGCGGCACCGTCGCCGAGTTGTCCGTCCGCGCCGGCGATACCGTTCAGCCTGGGCAGGTCATCGCGGTTGTCGGTGATGAGAAACTGCTGCTGACCATAGCCGGTCTGGACGCACAAATCGCGGCCGTGCAGTCGCAGCTTTCGCAGGCACAGACCGATTTCACCCGCGCCGACGCCCTGTTCCGTCAGGGCGCCGGCACCCGCGTGGCGATGGACCAGGCCCGCACCGCGATGGAAGTGGCGACCTCGACCATGAAGGCCCGCACCGCCGAACGTGACGTGGCGCGTCAACAATTGGTCGAAGGCCGCGTACTGGCACCGGTCGCCGGCAGGGTCCTCAACGTGCCGGTCACCAAAGGCACCGTCGTGCTGGGTGGCGATCCGCTCGCCTCAATCGCCGAGAGCAATTTCATCCTGCGGCTACGGGTGCCCGAGCGTCATGCCGAGACTCTGAAGGCAGGCGATACCGTCCGCGTCGACGGCGCCGATCTCGGCCGTCCGGGGGCGTGGCTCGGCAAGGTGACCTTGGTCTACCCGACGATCCAGGAAGGCCGGGTCGTAGCTGATGCGGAAGTACCCGGCCTCGGCGACTTCTTCGTGGGCGAACGCATTCGCGTCTGGATCGGCGCCGGCGAGCGCGCGGCCTTTGTCATCCCCGAAGCCTACGTCGTGACGCGCTTTGGCCTGGATTACGTCCGCCGCCAGCAACAAAGCGGTAAACCCGTGGAAACGCCGGTGCAGCGAGGCCAGGACCGCCCGAGTACCGCCATACCGGACGCCCTGGAGATCCTGTCCGGCCTGCACGCGGGCGATGTGCTGGTGAAGCCGTGAGCCTCGGGATTTCCGGTTGGCTGACGCGGGGGGCGCTGCGTTCGCCTCTGACGCCGCTGTTCCTGCTGGCGGCGCTGGCGGCGGGCCTGATCGCGTTGCTCACGATCCCGCGTGAGGAGGAGCCGCAAATCAGCGTGCCCATGGTGGACATCATGGTGTCCGCCAACGGTCTGAAGGCCGCCGACGCGGCGGAACTGGTGACCAAACCGCTGGAGGCGATCGTCAAGGCGATCGGCGGCGTCGAGCACGTTTACAGCCAGACCCAGGACGACCAGGTCATGGTGACCGCTCGCTTCCTGGTCGGCACCAGCGAGGACGACGCGGTGCTGCGCGTGCACGAGCAGATCCGCGCCAACATGAACCGCATCCCGATCGGCATCCCGGAGCCGCTTGTCGTTCGCCGCGGCATCAACGACGTGCCGATCGTGGTGCTGACGCTGTCGCCCAGGGCGGAGGCCGCGGCGCGTTGGACCGACAAGGACCTCTACGACCTCGCGTTGAAACTACGCGACGAGATGGTGAAGGTGGACAATGTCGGCACCAGTTTCATCGCCGGCACCTCGCCCGAGCAAATCCAGGTTGAACCGGACCCGGAGAAATTGTCGCTGTATGGCGTGACCCTGCAGCAATTGATCGCCAAGGTGCGCGACGCCAACCGAGCTTTCGTGGCGGGCGCGGTGCGGGACGCGGGCGTGTCGCGCACCGTCTCGGCGGGGCAAACCTTGCAAGGCGTGCCGGATATCGGCCTGTTGCTGGTGACGACCCGCGACGGCAGGCCGGTTTACGTGCGTGATCTGGCTCGGGTGATCATCGGGCCCAGCGCCGCAGAGAGCCGGGTGTGGAATATCGCGCCCGATGGTGAGGGACATTGGCACCGCACGCCCGCCGCGAGTCTGGCGATCGCGAAACGCGGCGGTGCCAACGCCGTGGTCGTTTCTCAGGCGATACTGGAGCGTGTGGACAGTCTGCGTGGGCGATTGATCCCGCCTGATGTACGGGTCGATGTCACCCGCGACTACGGCGCCACGGCGAACGATAAGGCGAACGAGTTGCTGTTTCATCTCGGCCTCGCCACGGTTTCCATCGTGGTGCTGATCGCGGTGGCGATCGGTTGGCGTGAGGCGGTGGTGACTCTGGTGGTAATTCCCACGACCATTCTGCTGACGTTATTCGCGGCGCGGATCATGGGGTACACGATCAACCGCGTCAGCCTGTTCGCGTTGATCTTCTCGATCGGCATCCTGGTCGACGATGCCATCGTCGTGGTGGAGAACATCGCGCGTCATTGGGCGATGCGCGATGGCAGGACGCGAACCGAGGCGGCGATCGCGGCGGTCGCGGAAGTCGGCAACCCGACCATCGTCGCGACGCTGACGGTGATCGCGGCGTTGCTGCCGATGCTGTTCGTTTCGGGGTTGATGGGGCCGTACATGGCGCCGATTCCGGCCAACGCCTCGGCGGCGATGCTGTTCTCGTTCTTTGTCGCCATGGTGATCGCGCCCTGGCTGATGTGCCGGCTCCATCCGGGCGAATACGTCGCGGCCGGGGCGCCGGGAGACACGCACGGTGGCGCGGGACACGATGAAGGCCGGCTCGGCCGAATTTATCGTAGGGTCGCGGAACCGATCTTGCGCACCCGTGCCCGTGCCTGGATTTTCCTGCTTGTCGTGGGGCTCGCCACCGTCGCGGCCTGCGTGTTGTTCTACACCGAGTCGGTCGCGGTGAAGCTGTTGCCGTTCGATAACAAGCCGGAAGTGCAACTGGTGCTGAATCTGCCGGAAGGGAGCACTCTGGAAGACACCGAACAGATGCTGTTCGCGGCGGCGGAGATCGCGCGCGCGCTGCCGGAGGTCACCTCCGTCCAGGCCTATGCCGGCACCGCCGCGCCGTTTAACTTCAATGGCCTGGTACGCCATTTCTACCTTCGGCAATCCCCGGAACTCGGCGATCTGCAAATCAATCTGTCGCCGAAATCCGAGCGGGACCGGAGCAGTCACGCCATCGCACTGGATCTCCGCCGCCGGCTTGGCGCTTTGACATTGCCGTCCGACAGCACGTCGCAGGTCGTCGAAGTTCCGCCCGGTCCTCCCGTGCTGGCGACCTTGCTCGCGGAAATTTATGGCCCCGATGCCACCACCCGCCGCGCGATGGCCGAGGAAGTAAAGCAACTGTTTCGTTCCGTACCGTACATCGTCGATGTCGGCGACTCCTATGGGCTGCCGCGGCCGCGCCTGAACATCGCCATCGACCAGGATCAACTCGAATATTTCGGCGTCGAACAAAGCGATGTCTATGACACGATCCAGGCGTTGATCGGCGGCGTGCCCGTGGGCTACTCGCAACGTGGCGCCGAACGTGAGCCGATCGAAATTCGCGTCGGCCTGCCGAAGTCCGATCTGACCTGGAGCGAACGCCTCGCGTCGACGCCGGTCCCGGCCAACGCCCAGCCCGGTAGCAAGACCGTCGTCGAACTGGGCCAGGTCGTGCGGGTTTCGCGCGGCATGGGATCGCGCGTTTTGTTCCGCCGCGACGGCCATTTCGCGGACATGGTGACAGCCGAACTCGCGGGCGATTTCGAGGCGCCGATCTACGGCATTCTCGCTGTTGACAAGCTGATCGCGGAGCACGACTGGGGCAAACTGCCGCCGCCCGAGGTCAGTCTGCGCGGCCAGCCGCTGGATGAGCGGACGCCAACCTTGCTGTGGGACGGCGAGTGGGAGATCACCTACGTCACGTTCCGCGACATGGGCGCCGCTTTCATGGTGGCGATGTTGGGCATTTACGTGCTGGTGGTGGCGCAGTTCGGCAGCTTCAAACTGCCGTTGGTGATTCTGATCCCAATCCCGTTGACATTGATCGGGATCGTGCCCGGGCATTTCCTGTTCCACGCGGCGTTCACCGCCACCTCGATGATCGGCTTCATCGCATTGGCCGGCATCATTGTGCGCAATTCCATTCTTCTGGTGGATTTCGTGCGCCACGGCGCCACGCCGGGCAAGCCGTTGCGCGAGGTATTGCTGGACGCGGGCGCGATCCGCTTCAAGCCGATTCTGCTCACCGCGCTGTCGGCGATGATCGGCGCGGCGACAATCCTGACCGATCCGATTTTTCAGGGGCTGGCGATCTCGCTGCTGTTCGGCCTCGCGTCATCGACGCTGCTGACGGTGCTGGTGATCCCCGCGGTTTATGTCGTGCTGCGCGACGCCGGCCGGGTCGCGGCTTAGGCCGGGGGTGGTGCGGTCGCCACCGGCCCAGGTTTTCGAAATTGCCAACCCTGCGATTACCATTGTTCAGGCGGCGTGGGTTCACGGCCAAGGTCATAACAAGCAAGATAGCTTCCACAGGGAGGCGCCAACCGGTCCCGCGCCGCCGCACCAAACGACATTCGAGGCGCCAGGCCCAATCGGCGGCGATTCATACACCACCGGAAGTTAGCGGCCTCGCCATCGGTTTCATGGTCAGGCCCGCCGCCGGTTGCACGAGATCGTGTTCGGCCCCCGCCGGCATTGAAGCGAGGCGATGCGTCTGCTGAAGGGATATGGCCGGTCATGCTTAGGCGCATGGCGGGTCTGTCCTCCGCTTACTTGCCATCGCCAACCCCGGTCGCCAGAACGTGCCACAGACGTCCTGGTAAAAAGAATGAACCCCTCCGAGCCGGCATTTTCCAGGAGAAATATCCTCCTGCTGACCGGCTGCCAGGCGATTGGCCAGTCGGCCAATACGATGATGTTCGCCGCGACGGCACTGTCGGTCGTGACGTTCATGAGCAGACGGGATCTGGCCACGTTACCAATCACAATGCAGCATATCGGTGTCATGCTGTCGGTGTTCCCGGCGGCGCTGCTGATGCAGCGCACCGGACGGCGATTCGGCTTTCGGGTGGGTTCCGTGTTTGGCATGATCGGCGCCACCAGCTGCGGCCTGGGGCTTTATACAGCGACCTTCTGGCTCATGTGTCTGGGCGGTGTCATCCTTAGGCTATGCCGTGGCGAACCTCCAGATGTACCGGTTCGCGGCTGTCGAGCTGGCGCCACTGGAGATGCGCGCCAAAGCGATCTCCTGGGTCACCGCGGGCGGCGTGATCGCCGGAATTCTTGGTCCGAGCGTCGTGCGTTGGACATATGAACAATGGATGCCGTTTTATATCGGAACCTATGCAGCGATGGTGGGCGTCCACATTGTTGTCTTCGCCATCATGTCCTTTATCAAATTCCCGCCACCGAGCCAGCGGTCAACCGGTGGTAAAGCGGACGAACCCGCCCGGCCGTTAAGGGAAATCGCGGCACAACCGAAATTCATTGGGGCGGTCGTCTCAGGGATGGTGGCATTCGGGACAATGTCATTTCTCATGAGCGCGTCGCCGTTGGCGATCGTCGGGTGCGGGTTGGCGCAAACCGAGGCGCAATGGGTGATCTTCCTGCACGTGATGGGCATGTTCGTGCCCTCATTCTTCTCCGGGAACCTGATCCAACGGTTCGGTGTGACCACCGTCATGATGTGGGGGATCGCCGGCCTGCTGGCCGGAATCGCGTTGGGACTGGGCGGCGTCAACGCATGGAATTTCAGGATCGCGCTGACATTGAACGGGATCGGGTGGAATTTCCTGTTTGTCGGCGCGACGACGTTGGTCACCAGCACTTATCGGCCATCGGAGCGCGGAAAGGCGCAGGCGCTGAACGATTTCCTGATCTTCGGCACCACCGCGACGGCCAGCTTCATGGCCGGTTTCCTACAGGACCATCTCGGCTGGTTCCCGTTGAACTGGTTCTCTTTGATCCTGGTTCTGGCGGCCGTGCCGGCTGTCCTGTGGCTGCGTGTGTCGGCGCGGCGGACCGCGCTGGCATGACCTGAATCAATGCGTGAACGGCGAGCGGCGTAGAGTTTGATCGCTGCGTCATGGAAGTGCGCGCGGCGAGATGTCGCGGCCTTCAATGGCGACCGGTTCGGCGGATGGTCATGGGCCGGACCAGTTCACTTAGCGGTATGGAGCGACGACATGGTTGAAGACTGGCTGGCGCTGATCAACAACATGAATGGCGCCGTGAGCGAGCTCCGACAGACGACGCCGGAGGTAATGAAAACCTTCAGCGACATGGCGCGGGCGGCCCATGTCGGGGCCGCTCTTGATCAAAAGACCAAGGAACTTGTCGCGTTGGGTATCAGCGTCGCCGTTCGCTGCGCGCCTTGTGTCGCCTATCATGCCCAGGGCGCGTTAAAACACGGCGCTTCGCGCGAGGCGATCGCCGAAACCCTGGCGATGGCGATCTACATGGGCGCCGGCCCGTCGGTCATGTACGCCGCCGAGGCGCTGGAGGCTGTGGACCAGTTGATGGCGAAGGCCAGTAAGCCTGAGTAACTGGTGCCCAATACCTGGCACGTGTCGTCGGCCTCTTTGCTCTTCAACGATCGCCGGTTTGGTGTTTCCCAGTCCGCACGAAACAGGGTCGATGCGCCGTCCCTGGCTGTCCGATTCGCCAGCTCCAACACAGCTATGTCCGGCTATCGAAACGAGACGTCGTCGCTCAAAGGATGATTAAATGCTACGCGCCGCCATTGTTTTCGCATTGCTCATTCCGTTGCATGGTTACGCCCAGACCGGTCATGACCATCACGGCATGGAAGGGGCCGCCGCGCCTGGCAGCCGCATCTCGCCATCCGGTCCAACGCAACCAGGTCAGGCGGCTTTTGCCGCCATTCAGGAAATCGTTGAAATCCTGGAGGCCGATCCGGCGACGAACTGGAGCAAGGTGAATATCGAAGCGCTGCGGCAACATCTCATCGACATGGACAATGTCACCCTGCGCGCCGACGCGAAGAGTGAGCCAGTCGAAGGCGGGATACGATTCATCGTTTCGGGCAGCGGGCAAGTCAAAGAGTCGATCCAACGGATGGTCACCGCGCATGCCGCGATCATGAACGGTATCGGCAACTGGAAATTCACCGCCACGACGACCGAGGTGGGCGCGAACCTGACCATCGTCACGCCCCCCAAAGATGCCGGGAAACTCCGTGCGCTTGGATTTATTGGTGTGATGGCCAGGGGGATGCACCATCAGGAACATCATCTGATGATCGCGCGAGGCGATAATCCGCATCATTGATGATGATCCCGCCATCAAATCGCAAAGCATTGCGCTGGATCAACCCGTGGCGTCACGATCCATGGCGCGATGATTCCGCAGACCATGGTTTCGTCGCCTGGATCGCCACGAACGCCGCGCCCATGGTGGTCATTTCACCCAGAGCGGGGTCGATTGGCGCGATTAAGCGGGCCAGCCTGGTCGAGGGCGGATAGAAAATCGCCCCCTTCACGGAACCGGTCTCCAGGCCCGCGGCCCGCGTCAGTGCGATCAGTTCTTTCGCGGTCCAGAATTTGGCGGTTCGCCAAATCTTCGCACCGAACCAGCCGCGTACGCGTCGGCGCGCGGCCCATATGCTCCATTTCCCGAGATCGCCAATCACCAGGCAACCGCCCGGACGCAGCACACGCGCCATCTCGCGCACCGCTTGCATCGTCTCCGGAACGAAGGCGAGCACCGTGATGCAGGTCACGACATCGAATGTGTTGTCCGGAAATGGTAACGCCTGAAGCCGGGCAACAGCGAAGTCGATACGCATGCCATTCCGGGCCGCCGTCGCTCGGGCTTTCCCGACCATGCGCGGATCCAGGTCGCAACCAGTTACACGGGCAGCCTCCTGGCCCGCGGCGGCCTGTGCCAGCGTACCGTCGCCGCAGCCGGCATCAAGCACCAGATCATCCCGGAGGGAGCCAGTCAGGCGAAAGATAAGGCGATGCTCGAGTGCTTCGGTGATTTCGTCAAGCGAGGAATCCCGCCAGTCGGCATAGATCACAGGACCAAACTGGCCGGTCCTCGCCGCCTGGTCAGCCTTATCCGGCATCGTCCGTCAGTCGGGGATGGGACAGGCGTTGGAGAGCGTAATGGTCATCACGACATGCCCGATGCCGGAAGCGCGCGCGAAAGCCTCCTGTAACGCCGCGAAGATGGTTTCTGCCTCCCCCGCGACATAGGTGCTCATAGGCCCAGGCCTGGCTTTCAGCCCGTGATCGGTGAGTGCCCGCTGCACCGCTTCCACCGCCGGAGTCAGACGCTCCTGGCGCAATGGGTAAATCGCGATCTGCGCGCTGGCCGTCATGGCGATGCTCCCTTGAGAAACGCGATCAACTCACACCGGTGCCGCGCAAAAGTTTCCTCGCCACCGCCAGCAGATGTTGTGCGACGCGATCGGTGGAAAACCGCGGGCACAATCGCGTTAACCCGCGTTACTCTGGGCTACATGTGGGTCGCGACGGCGAAACGCATTGACCTCGGTCAACACGGCGCTGACCGAGCGCGCGGCGAATAAGGCGTCGGAGTCGTTCGCCTCCGTGCCTAAGCCCACAGGTTTGGAAGCACGGACGCTGAATACCCGGACACGAACCCGGCCGCCGCACCCGTCGCCAGGTCGAAGCTGTGTCGGTGAACCGTGCCGATATTTCCTCCGTACAAATGAATCGAAATCGACGGCCGGTCAACCAGTGCATTCGCGACCGTGTGGATGTCGCCGATGCGTGGCGAAACGGCTTCCACCATGCCAGGCAAAAGGCGAGACTTTGCCCCGGCGATCAGGCATGAGCCTTCCGATGGGCGCGTATACGATACCGCGTCCTCCGCGCCACGCAGCATGCCGACCAATCCCCACATCAGATGGTCGTGAACCGGGGTCCTTTGCCCAGGACCCCAGACAAAACTGACCAGGGTGAAGCGTTCCAACGGATCGCCATACAACAGATATTGCCGGTAGCGATTGGGGTCCGAGGCAGCGAACGTATCCGGCAGCCAATCGTCTTGCGCGACGAGTTCCGACAGCAGATCGCGGGCAGGCGCCAGCATCGCCTCCTCGGCATTGCCATGTTGTTCGACCAGGCGTGTCATGGCGGCGACGAAATCACGCAGGCGGGCGATGGACATCGGTGGCATCTCCTCCCCAGGATGAAACCTGAGAAATATTATTCCCTGATTGGCCAGCAAGAAAGGAAGAATTCGCCTTCTCGCGATCTTTCATGGCATGGCCTTCCTGGCGCCTTAAAGGCCAAAAGCGATCCCACCTGTTGCCCCGGCGACAAATCGCGGCGCCGATCGACGGACGCGGAAACGTCAGAGGTCCGCACAGCTGGCCCGAGCCGGGGTCTCTCGGCATCCAGGCTTTCGCCGGTGCCCGGTACAATCGTTCGCCCTGCGAGACCGCCGCGACGCTGCCTCAGCCGGCAATGACCCGAAAGCGATGATCGTCATCGTTGGCCATGTCCGTGACCAGAGCGCTTTCCCAGGCAAGATATTCTCGCATTGCCTCTTCCCGGTTCTGGCCGCGTTCGCGCGCTGACAGAACCACGTCTTCGGCCTGACTGGCCATTCGTTCCGCCCCCGCTTCGAGCGGCAATCCCGCGTCAATCCAGCTTTGCGTGCCGCCGGACAGAACGGCCACCGGGGTCGCTGTCAGAGCGGACAACTCGGGTGCCGCCAGCCGGGCAAGCCGGCCGTCGCGTGACGTCAGCACGATGGTGCCGCTGGCGGGCAGTTTCGTGACCGCGTCCGCGAGGCGCGAGCGGATCGCGAACCAGGCTCCGGGAATGTGGCCCTGGACGTAGCGCCGGCTGAAATCGAGATCGACGACCAACGCGGTCCCGCCGGATAGCGCGTCTCGCAGCGCCGGCACGTCGACAGCGCGCGCCACGGCTTCCGCGAGACCAGGCACGCGTGGCTCCCGGCGGCCGGTTACCCAATCGCCGTCGGAAGGGTTGGCGACGAACACGGCGACTTCGTCCCATCCCATTTGCTTCAACCAGGAAGCGGTCATCGTCGCGCGCACGCCGTTGTCGTCCACCAGTACGATCCGCCCGCCCCATGTCGCGATATGCGCATCGGTTTCCTGCACCAACTGGCCGCCGGGAACCGAACGCGCGGCGCGCATGTGACCCGCCTCATATTCTTCGGGCGTGCGGACATCGATGACATACAGGCTGCGCTCCGCCACTTCGGCGCGCCAGCGTTCCAGCCTCGCCCTGTCGATGCGGGAAACGCCGCATCGGGCCGCGACCCGGGCCGCCGCCTCTTGAGCCGCTGTCAGTCCAACGGCGGACATCTCCGGCGGGCGCCGGGTCGCCCCGTTGACGACACCGAGCCCGGCCAGATGCCAGGCCATCGTACCGTCCTTGAGCGACATGATCTTGTTGCGGAAGCCGGCGTTGATCAGCGCCTGCGCGCCGATGATACTACGGGTACGGCCGCCGCAATTGACGATCACTGTCGTGTCGGGCGACGGCGTCAGATCGGCGAAGCGATAGACCAGTTCCGCTCCGGGCACACTGATCGCGGTCGGGATGCTGTTGTTGTGGTACTCCTCATAGGAGCGGCTGTCGAAGATCGCGATATCGGCACCGCTGTCGATCAGCGCCTGGAGGCCGGGCGCGGAAATCCACGGCGTTCCGGCCTCGTGCTCGACCACCTCGGCGAAAGCCTTGCTTGGTACATGCACGCCGCTATAGACGCGGTACCCGGCGGCTTCCCAGGCGGCGATACCACCGTCCAGTACCGCCACGTCCTGATAGCCAAACGCGATCATTTTCTGGGCCGCGCGGTCAGCCAGCCCTTCTCCGTCGTCGCACCAGACCACGCGTGCCCCACGCCGCGGCACCAGATCGTCCACGAGCAATTCCAACTGGCTGAGGGGCACACAGGACGCCATCAGCAGATGTCGCCGCCCAAAGACCGCCTCCTCGCGCGCATCGAGGAGAGCGATTTCGCCGCCATCGTGCAGTTGGGTCTTCAATCGCCGTGCATCGACGCGCTTGATCCCGTCGCTCATCTGGTGCCTCCCTCGGTCTTGTCGTCGTGTCATTTCGCCGCGATCGCCACCATGCCTCGCTTGGACCGGCGAAGACCATGGATGACACATACCTTCAGGCCCGACCCGCCGGCAGCTTTTCGGCGTCAATGACGACGCCGCACTGTCCACCGGGCCCGTTGTTCAGCCTTTGCCGCTTACTCCATCACAGACCGGTCGCTGTAACCGTCGCGTGACTGTGGCAACTTCCGGCCGAGCAGCCGCGAGGCGACGACAGTGCGCAAGATCTGCGCGGTGCCCCCGCCAATCGTGAACATACGGGCATCGCGTACCATCCGCTCAAGCGGCCGGTTGCGCGAATAACCCGCCGCCCCAAAAATCTGGAGCGCGTCATTGGTGACCTTGATCGCCATTTCCGATGCGAAGATCTTGGCTTGTGCCGCTTCGGTCACATCCGGAAACCCATCTTCGGGGCAGGCCGCCGCCTTATAAATCAGCATGCGCGCCGCGGCGATTTGCGTCGCCATGTCGGCGAGCATCCATTGTACGCCCTGGAACTCGCAAATCGGCCGGCCGAACTGTTCACGTTCCTGAGAGTAAGTAAGGGCCAGTTCGTAAGCGCCATCCGCGATCCCGAGCGCCACCGTCGCGGCCCCGATCCGCTGGCCGTTATAGGCGTTCATCAGATCCGCGAAACCTCGGCGCAGGCCTCGCGGTGGCAAAACCAGGGCGTCAGCCGGCAAGACCATGTCTTCGAAGACGATCTCGGCCTCGGGAATGCCGCGCAGACCCATCGCTGGTTCCCGCGTTCCGATTCTCAGGCCGGATGTCTGGTCCCGGATCGCGATGAAACCGCCGATGCCCTCCTCGTTGCCCCACGCATCGAATACACGGGCGAAGACAAGATGAAGGCGGGACACCCCGCCGCCGGTGATCCAATGCTTGCGGCCATTCAGCACGAATCCGTTACCCCGCCGGTCGGCGCGAGTGATCATTTCACTCGCGGCGCTGCCGGCACCCGGCTCAGTGATACAAATAGCGGGCTTGTCGCCCGCGAGGACCATTTCCGCCGCGAGACGTTTCTGCCGCTCGTTGCCGTATTTCATGATGGCGCCGATCGCGCCCATATTGGCCTCGACGACGATACGTCCGGTGATACCGCAACATTTCGCCATTTCTTCAATTACCAGCACGGCGTCGAGATAACTCGCGCCCTGCCCGCCATAAGTGGTGGGAATGGTCATGCCGAAAAACCCGGCCTCCGTCAGCAAAGCGACGTTGTCCCACGGGTATTCCTCGGTGCGATCGATTTCAGCGGCACGCGCGGCGATTGAACCACGTGCCAGTTCCCGTGCCTTCGCCTGAAGCGCGCGCCGCGCGGACGTAAGGGTGAATTGCATGACACCTCCCGTTGCTTTTGTTGTCATTATGGGAGCGGCACGGAAGCCGCCGGAAGGATCTCCCAAAGGGGATCATGCCTTCCGGCTTTTCGCGGGGCTGTCTGGTCAGGCCGCCTTGATGTTCGAGCGCTTGATGTGGTCCAGGTTGGCGCCCTCGATGCGCACCAGTTTGGTCAGACCCTGGCGGTTCGGCGAATGCACCACGCCAACATCGTAGAAATGCGCGTCGCCCGGCCTCAGGACATAGCTTCGCTCCGGCACGACCAGCGTCGGTCTGGCACCATCGCCCGGGGTGACCACACGCCAGTCGATCATTTCCGTGTCGCCGACCGCCAGGCCATAGATCGCCCAACTTGAGCCATGGTCATGCGGCGCGCCGGTGGCCGGGGTTTCGTAGACATGGCCGCAGACGCAGAAGCCCAGTTCGGGATCCTCATACAGAACTTTGCGCGGCCGGCACTGGTCCGCGGTCAGGTATTGGGCGACGAACTCCTTGTCCAGCAGCACCTTTGACACCAGGGCGCACACCGCCTGCTTTCCGGCGGGCCCGGGATCCGACTTCAGAGCGCCGCGGATATCAGCGCTCAATTGTTCCAACGTGTAGGCCATGGGGTTTCCTCCTCCGGTCGCATGTGTCGCTAGCAAGAATTTCTCATTATCCCACTGCCGGGAGCCGGTAAATGGTCCGCGACCTGTTCGAGATCGCGTCACCCCGGCCGCTCGCCCTTGTCCGCCACGTGAGGGGACGGCTACCGTCAGGCGACAGTCCAGCCATCCATAACCCATCGATCCCACTCCGCCGGGAGGTCCCCATGCTGACAGACCGTTACGGTCTCACCGTCTCCACCGGCTCCCCCGCCGCGCGAGATGCGTACATCGAAGGCGTCGACCTCCTCCTGACCGTCTACCCCGGCGCCGCCGCGGCCTTTGACCGCGCCATCGCCGCTGACCCGGGCTTCGCCCTGGCGCATATCGGCAAAGCCCGCGCCCTCCAGCTGTCGGGCGACCTGCCGGCCATGCGCGACTCCCTCGCCGCGGCCCAGACGGTCGGCGAGGGGGCTCCGGCCCGTGACGTCAGCCATATCGAAGTTTTCCGTCGCCTGTTCGCCGGCCAGGGCGCCGCCGCGCTGGCCGCGATCCGCGTGCATCTGGACAGCTGGCCGCGCGATGCGCTGGTGCTCAGTCTCGCCGCCAATCAGGGTGGGCTGATCGGCATGTCCGGCCTTTCCGGACGCGAACAGGACCTCATCGATTTCCTGACGCGGCTCACCCAGTACTACGGCGACGACTGGTGGTTCAACTGCCATTACGGAATGGCGCTGTCGGAGATCGGCCAGCACGATGCGGCTCGTCCGCGGATCGAGCGCTCGTTGGCCCAGTACCGGCGTAACGCCTACGGCGCGCACGCCTTCGCGCACCTGTGTTACGAAACCGGCGAAGCAGACGACGGCATCGCGTTCATGCGCGACTGGCTCCCGCTGTACGTCCGGGACGGTGGGCTGTTCGGCCATCTGACCTGGCATCTGGCCTTGTTCGAACTGCAGGCCGGGGACGTCGAGGCGGGGTTCCGGCTGTACACCGACGCTTTCTCGGCGGACGATCATCGTGGCGCGGTGCATCAGAAGCTCGCGGATTCCATCGCGTATCTGTGGCGGTCCGAGTTGGCGGGCCACCCGCGCGATCAGGCTCGCTGGGAAAAAATCCTGACCTTCGCCCGCGCGAAATTCCCGCGCGCCGGCATGTCCCTGGCCGATTGGCACGTCGCGCTGGCCTATGCCGCCACCGGCGACGATGCGGCGCTGGAGTCCTGGATCCAGGCCATCGAGGAACTGGCGAAGGCCGGCCGCTATCCCTCCGGCGCCACCGTCCCCATCGTGGCCCGCGCCTTCGCCAGCTTCCAGCGAGGCGATTACGCCGCCGCCATCGACACGATCGTGCCGATGCTGCCCGAACGGGAGCGCTTGGGCGGCAGCCGCGCCCAGGTGGACCTGATCGAGGCCACGTTGCTGCGAGCGTATCTGTGCTCTGGCCGGCGGAAGGAGGCACTCGATCTACTCGCGGCCCGCCGGCCAGGTCCCGCGGGCCTTCCGGTCGCGGGAGTGGAGCAGGTGCACTGAGCCGGCCGACGGCCTGCCGTGGCGTCGTTATCTCGCCGGTTGCCACAAACGTGAACTTCCGCACCTTGCCATTGGGCGTCGGCGGCAATTCCAGCAGTACCGCTTTGAATCGACGACGGCCGAGCGTATCTGGACACACTTCTGGCCCGCCGCGGCGCGGCAGATCGGCCCTGGGCGAGCGGACGGCCTGGACACCCGCCGGGCGGCGTCCGTGAGCCCTCCTGGATGCACTTGGAAGGAGCCATGCCAGGTGATCGAGCCGATGTGCTCGATGCTCAGTTACGGCCGCGGCGATCTGGGTGCGGAGCGACCATCGGCATGACGACGCATCGCGCGGTGCCGCCGCCAAACCGCGTCCCATGGCCGCCGCTCCTGGTGCTCGCCGCGGCTCTGGTCGCCGTTGGCCTCGGCGCTGTCCTCCCGGGCCCTGACTGGCTGAGGGCCCCGGTCCTGACCATACCGGGCCGCGCCTTGATGGTGATCGGCCTTGGCTTCGACCTCGCGGCGATGTTCACCATGTGGCGCCACCGGGCCAACATCCTGCCGCATCGCGCGGCGACCGCGCTGGTTACCACGGGGCCTTTCGCGTGGTCGCGCAATCCGATCTACCTCGGCAATACGCTGCTACTCGCCGGCGCGGCGTTGGCGTTCGACAATCCGTGGTTCCTGCCCGCCGCGCTCGCCGCCGCCGTCGCCGTGACGCGCCTCGCGATCGTTCGGGAGGAAGCGCACCTCGCGCAATTATTTGGCGCGGAATGGGAGACTTATAGGGGCCGCACCGCGCGCTGGTTCGGACGCAGGAGGGAGGCGCCTTGACGGCCCATTTCGTAACCCTTCTTCGTGCGGCGCCCGCAGCCGGATCAACCCAGGACTGGATCAGACTTGCGCTGAGACTTCGGCGACGACCGCGTTCTCCGCGCCAACGACAATCGTCTCCGTCTGCGCCAACCGCCCAGCTATTGCTTCGCAACACTGCCATCAAGCACCGGGATCGATAGAATGGTGACGGCAGATATCAGCCCGCGCTCAAACCTTTCGTCCGACGCTGCCCCTCGCCTGGTTCCTTTGCTTCGCGCCGCGCGGCCGCGGTCAGCGTGTTGACCTTCGTTACCGCCAAGATGATTTCGGAACGATCGGAACGGGCGACATTCCGCCAGTACGCGGCGGCCTCAAGATCGGCGGACGTGGCCTCTTTCGACATTTGAAAACTCCCGAATATTCTTTGATGAAGATTGCGCTACTCGGCGGCGGCAACGGCGGTTTTATTAAATCTGTTGGCTGCGATCCGGGCCTTCAGTTCAGGCCTCCGGAAATAGATCGCACGACCACACCGAAGCGGTCGCGCACCTCGGATAATCACGAACGCCTCATCGGTCCGGCAGTCGTTCATCAGCTCTTCCCGGCGGATCAGCGGACGGCTGATTTCATGATAGCTGGTGTTGGCGCCCCGTGATCGCGCGCCGGTCTCGAAGGATTTGCCGGACGAACCGCTATTGGACCCTTCCGATGTCGCCATCACGGCGTACTGGCCAAAGGTCTCTTCCAGTTCCTTCGCGGTTTCGAGGTCCTGCACGGCCGCGTACGAGCGGTGCGATACGCCATCATACCATTCCCGCTTTCCCTCGCGTCCCCACTGGCGTTCAAGCTGGCCGACCGACTGGTAGATGAGTTGCAGCGTGATTCCGTATTTCCGTCCGGCATCGCGCGCGGTTTCCAGGATCTTCATCGGCCCGAGACGCGCGGCTTCGTCAAGCAGATAAAGGACCCGGCCTTTCACCCGACCATCGGCCTCATAGGCCGCGTTGAGCAGCGCACCGATCACGACGCGGCCGATGGCCGGGGTGGACTGCAAGGCCGCGAGCGGGATCTGCAAAAACACAGACATTTTGCCGCCAAGCAGATCGATCGATTTGAACGTATCGCCGGAGACGATCGACGCGAAGGCGGGGTTCGCCAGCCATGACGTGCTTTCGTCGGCGTTGGCGTAGACCCCGGAAAAAGTCTCCTCCACCAGGCCCATCAGCGTGCCGGCGTGATCGCGTGCGAGCGGACTGAGGCTGTCTTTGTGGATGCCTTCCAGGAGTTTCCGCATGTCCTTTTCAGGGGTCGCGATGCCCGCCCGCAGCGTGCGGAGCGTTTTCAACGCCGGGGACATCGTGGGGTCCCAGAGCATGTGCGACAGCAGGCAGGCCACCATCGCGCGGCCGCGGGCCTCGAAAAACTCGGACCCCTTGTCCTTCCTGCCTTCGCCACCGGCCGGGCCGTCGCCACAGACCCAGCCCACGACGGACAGCACGTTTGTCGTGGCGAGCGGGGAGTCAATGTCGATCCAGCCGAGCACGTTGAAACCGATCGCTCCACGCAGTCCGAGCTGGTGGACCGTGTGCCCCATCTTCTCTCGTGCCCCGGCCAGTATGGGACCAAGCTCGCAAGACGGATCCAGCACGACAACGGAGCCGGTCCATGTCAGCAATGTCGAGGCGGCGGACGTGGATTTGAACGATCCCGCCCCGGCAAAGATCAGGCTGTGGGTGGGGCCGGACCCGCAGGGATCGATAAGAAGGGGGGCTTTACCGCCTTTTCCCCAGGTCGCCCTGTTGGCCGGGTCGAACGCCACGGCCGCGACTTTGTCCTCGTCCACGCGATAGGCTTCCCCGACGACAAGACCGCCGAATATGGGCGAGGGGCCGGGAAAGACTTCCCGCGCCTTCGCGATCGACAACCAGTCGGCGTGCCCGTGGTTGTCCGTCGCGCCGCGCATGGGCAGAGGCGTGCCGCCAAAGAGCCCTCGCCGGAGCGATGGACCGACGATGCGGCGGCCGAACGCGAGCGCGAGGGCGAATACCACAACGGCGACGGAGGCCACTCCGGCGCCGATCCTGAGCCAGAGCGTCACCACGGGGTTCGGCGGGGCGAACAAAAAGTAGCTCCACCACTGATAGAACGGGTGCGCGAACGATCCGATCAGTCGAGTGCCAAATAAGAACACCACCGACGCGATGAGCGTCCACGCCGCTCCGGTGAACACCAGACCGGCGATGATCCTGGCGATGAGCCGCGTTGAAGGTTTTGCCGCCATTCGGGTTTTCCCTTTTGCTCAGGCCTCGGAGAGCAGGTTCGCGACGGTCTCGCCGCGGCGTCGCGCATCCGCGGCCAGCCAGACCTCGCCGATTTCGAAAACCTCGCCCGTGGTGTGGAATGGCACGATGACCTCGATCGCCGCTGAGAGCATGTCGATCAGCGTCTTGTCTTCCAGCGCGGCGCCCTGCGCGGACCCCTTCACGAGGGAGAAGAGCTTCTTGAAGCCTTGCACCGGGTTGGCGCCATGGATGGTGGAAATGGAACCGGGATGGCCGGACACGACCTCGTTGAGCCAGGTCCAGGCCGCGTCGTCGCGCATCTCTCCGAGGAGGATGCGGTCAGGCCGCATGCGCAGGCTCGCCTGCAAGAGAGCCTCCGCCGTGACGCCGCCCAGGCCGATGCCGCTTTTGGAGTAAAGCAGCCGGACATGGTTCTCGTGCGGAATGACCAGTTCGAGCGTATCCTCGATCGTGATCAGACGCTCATGCGGGGGGATGGCCGAGATGAGCGTCTTGCCCATCGTGGTCTTGCCGCTGCCGGTCGCGCCGCACAGCAACATCGTCAGCCGATTGCGCACGCATGCCGCGAAGAAGCCCTGGATATCGCCTTCGTCGTAGAAGCCGAGCGCCTCCTCATTCTGCCGGTTCGTTGTCTCCCGGCGCGCCTCCCACATGTTCCATCGCGATGTGCGATACCGCTTCCCGACATCGGAGAGCGCGGATACCGACGTTCCCGGCCTTCGGATCGTCAGACTCACCGTGCCATTTGGAACCGACGGCGGCAGGCAGATTTGGAGACGTTCGCCGCCGGGCAGTTCAGTGGCGCAGAGCGGACTTCGCGGCCCGACATCCTGCCGGCGCAGCGCGCCGGCGAGGATAGAAATATCTTCCAGGTCGTCATAGTCGAGCGGCAGGTCGTATCGGGCAAAAACACCCTTCTGCCGGATAAAAACCTCGCCGGGTTTGTTGATGGCGATTTCCTCGGTCGCCGGATCGTCGAGCCAGTGCAGAATCGGCCTGAGCAGATGGCGAAGCTGCGGCGCCGCTTCACTGACCATGAGCGGCGCCCGTCACTTTCAGATTGTACACGTCCGAAAAGTCCAGATCCTTCGCGACGAAGATCGCCACATTATCCCCCTGGTTCTTTTCGAGTGTCGGGGGCATGTTGATGGTCGCCTGAAGGGCGGTGTCGGACACGTTTGAGCCGTTCGCCCCGAACGAATTGACAACCGTCCCGCCGCCCGATCCCGAACTGGAGGCGAGCGCGGTGCCGGC